>JAALLQ010000125.1_pt1 | contig 25801 bp, 22 predicted proteins | sample 7245921 | NCBI WGS metagenome assembly JAALLQ01 (sample SAMN13049200, study PRJNA578106) | oil field metagenome | isolation source: filtered produced water from oil reservoir B7 | place: USA:offshore Texas | collected 2016 | reverse complement strand
ATGTACTCACTGGCCATTTCATCTTTTACATCTTCGGGAATGTTTTCCAGCAATTTTGAAATTAACTCATCGAAATCATCAATACCTGATGAAAAAACAACATCCCTGAGATAGAACCTCCCGGCTGTTTTCAACATTGAATTTATACGTTTGAGTGCGGTAAGCTTCCAGAAATCCGGTAGGTGATGCAGGGCCAGCTGGCTTACAACTGCATCGAATAATTCATCATCAGCTTCGTATGTCAGAAAACCGCCTTTGATAAAGCTGATATTGTTCCTGTTTCTCGACCTTGCTTTTTCACGGGCATATTCAAGCATTCCCTCTGAAACATCCAGAGCAATGACTTCTCTGCAGTGTCTCGAAAGTTCAATGGAGAATTCTCCTGTCCCACAGCCGATCTCCAGTATTCTGTCATCCGGCCGGGGATCAACCAGCCTGAGCATTGTTTTTACTTCTTCACCTATATTCCGGATTTTCTGCATCTTCCGGTCATAGTCCATGATCTCCTCTTTATCTGTGTAATCGGTACCTATCTGAACAAACTCATTGTAGTACCATTCAGGTAATTTTCTCATGATTCTCCCCTTATTCTACAAATCACACATGCTATAAAAACAGATGATCCTGTAGCAAAATATGATGTGTGAATGATCATCTCAGTCCGTACAGATGCAGGGCTTTTTGCCACAGCTGGGGCACTTATCAGGGTACTTTTCCAGGAAGGCAGCTTGAAGGTCAATGTCATAGAGATTTGCCAGGGCTCCCACCCAGGCAAAACAGTCTGCGAGTTCCTCCCTGATGTTCTCACTGTCGTCCCTGCGGACGGCCTCTGCCAGCTCTCCTACCTCTTCCACAAGCCAGAGCATGGTTGCAGTGGGTCCGCGTCTTTTATCGTTGTGGGCATACAGGTCTGACATCAGTTGCTGGAACTCTGCAATTTCCATGTTCCTACCTCAGAGTCTTATAGGTATCTTTTTCTCTTTGAGGTATTCCTTGGTGTCGTTGACTGTGTATTCCCCAAAGTGGAATATGCTTGCTGCAAGGGCTGCATCGGCCTTCCCGCTGGTAAAGCCCTCGTACATGTGCTCTGGATTACCCACTCCACCGGATGCGATGATGGGTATTTCCAGCTCCTCTGAGAGTTTCTTTGTGATCGGGATGTCGAAACCGTCATAGGTACCGTCCCTGTCCATGCTGGTGAGCAGGATCTCTCCTGATCCCAGTTTCTCTACCTTTTTCGCCCATTGGACAGCATCGATACCTGTGGGCTGGCGTCCTCCGTAGATGACGACCTCATACCATGCAGGTGTGCCGTCTTCGAGTTCGAGTATAATCTTGTCGGGATTGTCCTCTACATTGGTGTTTCTTTTGCAGTCGATGGCTGTGACGATGCACTGAGCTCCGAATATCTCCGAGGATTCCTTGATGAGCTGTGGGTTCTTCACGGCCGCCGTGTTTATGGATACCTTATCGGCACCTGCACGCAGTATCTGGCGTATGACCTCGATGGAGTTTATACCGCCTCCCACGGTCAGAGGAATGAAGACCTCGTTTGCGGTTCTCTCGATAACGTCTATCATGGTGGCACGTCCCTCGTGGGAAGCCGTAATGTCCAGGAAGACAAGTTCATCCGCACCCTGTTCGTTATATTGTTTGGCAAGTTCCACAGGGTCACCTGCCTTTCTAAGGTCTACGAATTCTATTCCCTTGACAACCGTTCCGCCTTCCTCATCAAGCGTAACATCAAGACATGGTATGATCCTTTTTGTAAGCATTATGATTTTGTCCTTTACACTGCATTTGATTATTCGTATCTGTCAGCTAAGCTGGCAGGTGGTGTATTTAATAAGAAGATATCTATTTTTTATTTAATACTTGTTGTATGATCTCTGTTTCCTCAAACTGAAGAAAAAACCGGACGTGAGGATAAATCCTTAAATATTTATTAATTGACTACATAGGTCATTTTGCAAAAAAAAGGTGCTGGCATGAATATACCCTTTACAGAAGAACAATTCTTGAACAATTTTGCAAGTTATAACACGGATGTTTTCCCTGCACAGATATTGCTATATCTGCTTGCGGGAGTGGCTATATATCTGGTATTCAGCAGAAAGGAATACTCTGACAGGATCATTTCAGGAATACTCACATTTCTCTGGCTCTGGATGGGTGTAGTTTACTATTTCCTTTATTTTTCCTCGATAAACAAACCGGCTTACCTTTTCGGTTTCCTGTTCATCATACAGGCTGCCCTGTTCTTAAAATACGGCGTGATTGACAGGAAACTCACTTTTGGCTTCAGTAAGGACATCTACGGACTGGCCGGGCTTGTAATGATCCTCTATGGCCTGGTCATCTATCCGATATTTGGCTATTTTGCAGGACATGTCTATCCGTATCAGCCAATCTTTGGTGTTCCCTGCCCCACAACGATATTCACTTTCGGACTCTTGCTCTGGACTTCTTCGAAAGTTCCAAGATCAATCCTTGCAGTTCCTCTGCTATGGTCATTCGTAGGTTTTACAGCAGCCTTTGCATTCGGGATTCTGGAGGATATACTGCTGCTGGTGTCGGGTCTTGTGGCTGTGATCTTACTATGGCATCGGGACAGGAACAAAAGTATAGGCTGAAAGATTGAAAAATGAGTGTCTTTGAAAACGAACTCTAATTAACTTTATTTTTTAAAAAAAGTAATAGTAAGAAGGACTTATAGTCCTTCTTTATCTTTCTGATTTTTCACAACTATTATCACAGCTCCAAGGATAATCACGATTCCTATTATTCCAATGAAAAATCCGCTGCTATCATCGTCTTCGGCAGGCGTATCTTCCTCGACAACGGTTGTGGAACTAAGATCTTCCGATGCCAGTTCCACCGAAGTGTCCTGCACATCTTCTGCATCTGTTCCGAACAGGGCATAGAGTGAGAAATGGCTGATCATTGCTGTTGCCCTTCCATTTTCCCAATCGACTGTTGTATCCAGTGCTATCCACCCGTTTTCGGATGTGTAGGTATAGATCACAGGAGCACGTCCCTCGAATTCCACAGGGTCGAAATCAAGTGTTATCATGACATCCTGGCTGAAAGTGGTTCCATCAGGTCCGAAGTCAAAGTAAAGTCCTGATTCCACAACTTCACGAGGTGTGTCCGAAGGCAGGGAAGCCGGTGTTGTGACTATGATCTTGTTTACAGGATCTCCGTTTGGATCTACAGCTTTTGTTCCCTTGTACAATGTCAGGGTGCTTGTTGAATCAGACGATTTCACGACTGTGTCACCGGTAACTTCTCCGTCATTACCGACCTGTATGTCGGTTATGGTTCCCTCGGATCTGATCCTTGCCATCAGGGAAGAGCCATCACCTGAGCTTTCAGGTTCCGGGTCTTTAAAGAGCCCGAAAGTTCCGAACTCGGTCAGATTTGCAGAGACATAGTTGTCGTTGGTATCGAGAGTGGCATTTTGAACTTTGACCCAGCTACTATTGTTGAGTCTGTATAGTGCAATTGAAGACTCGCCTGAGCTGCTCATTCCCGAATCGCTGTAGGAGAATGTAGTGATCATATTGTCGACAACTGGAAGTGGACTTGACGGGATTACAGAATCACGTGTTATATCGATATAACCATTGACATTTACTTTGCCTGGAAGGGAATATGGATTTGTTTCAGTCCCGTTTAGTTGTATTAAGTTTTCATCTGTCACAAAAGAAACCTGTGCAGATTTGTCATTTAATATCAACTTGTCCACTGTAATATTATTTGAAGATATAGACCAAAATTCGTAGTCATTACCAATTGAACGATCTTCTGTTGATGTGGAGTTGGTAGATCCAGTGAAAAAAATTCCATAGGATGAAGTTGATATTGGCTCCCCATTTATGATAGCATTCAGTTCTGCTGAGAAATCCATCATATAATTTCCAGTACTATAGCTGGCAGTATTACTTAGGAGATTATTATCAGCTGAGGATTCAACATACATGCCTGCATGAGAATTATGATTTGCAGTGTTACCTGTCAAAATGTTGCTATTTGCACTATTGAGGTATATTCCATCATAATCATTATAGTTTGCAATATTACTTGTCAAAACATTGCTATTTGAACCATAAATGGAGATTCCAAAACGGTAATTATAATTTGCAGCATTATCAGTCAATGTGTTATTATCAGATTCCAATAAACTGATGCCAGATGGCTCTACAGAAAACCCTCCTGTTAGAATGACTGCATTGTCCAGACTAAGAGCTTTAACAGCTGCTGAATTCAGATTGCTGTTTGCTATATTGCCGGTCAGCGTATTGTTGTTTGAATAACTAAGACGTATCCCATAATTATTCTCACTTGCATTGTTTTCTGTCAATGTATTATGATCACTTGTGTCGTAAAGGTAGATACCATTGAATAAATTTTCAATTGCAATATTCTCTGTCAGTGTATTATTATTTGAACCACTCAGATGTATGCCGTGGTCATTTTCACTTACAGTATTGTATGCCAATGTGTTATAATCACTTGATACATACAGGTGGATTCCAGTCTCAGAATTACCAATAGCTGTGTTACTATTCAGAGTATTATTATTGGAATTTTCAAGGTAAATACCATTTCCCTCACCTATTGGTGCATCATTCGGAGATACTGCATTGTCTATACTAATGGATCTGGCTTCTACAGAATTCAGGTTGTTATTTGCGGTATTGCCATTCAGTGTGTTGTTATTTGAATTGCTTAGGAGCATGCCGCAGTCGTTTTCACTGGCAATGTTGTCAGTTAAAGTATTGTAATCACTTGAATTGTAAAGGTAGATACCATTCCATGAGTTCTCACTTGCATTGTTATCAGTTAAGGTGTTATAGGTTGAAAGACTCAGATAAATACCCTGAAGAGTGTTGTTAGTGGCAGTATTGCTGATCAGATCGTTATTTCCTGACTGGTAGAGACTAATTCCTGAGCCCCGGTTATCAAGAATAGTGTTGCTTTTCAGGGTATTGTTTCCTGAGTAACCAAGATCAATTCCATTATCCTCACTTGAATTCACAATATTATTGCTTACCGTATTGCTTTCTGAATAATCGAGATCAATTCCGTCATCAACATTTGAATTGAGTATATTATTGGAGATTGTGTTGTCTCTGGACCCATCGATATTAATTCCGTCATCGCCACTGGCGTTGATTGTGTTGTTGTCCACAATACTACGGTTACTCAGGTCAAGGGTGAGACCGTCAGCGGTACTGGAAAGAATTTCATTGCTGGTTAAAGTGTTGTCATCCGATTCCTCAATATAAACACCATAGTAGTTTTCACTGACATGGTTGTTGTCAACTATATTCGAATGTGATCTGAAAAGATATATTCCGGCATCACTTCCCGAAGCGGTGATATTTTCGATTCTTGAATTGTTCGTATATGCAAAAGCTATACCGTCATAGCCATTTGATACTGAAATATCTTTTATGGTGACATCTACTGAGTTTATAACATAAACCTGTCCTGAATCCGGGAGTTCCTGTGTGCCAGTTTCATTTACCAAATAATAGAGTATTTTGCTGTCAACCAGATTACTGTCATCTATATAATGAAGGAAATGACTCCGGTCTGATCCGGATACTCCGAAATTGTTATTATCAGATGTCATCACGTTATTTTGCAGGGTACCATTAATTGATTTCCATAGATAAATCCCGTATTCATTGGAACTGACAGTATTGTTTGTCAAAATGGTATTGTTTGCACGGACGAGGTCTATTCCATAGTAATTTTCAGATATCTTATTATTTGAAATATTTCCATTGGAAGCTGAAAGCATATAGATAGCGGTATAGTTTGTCGCACCGGTAACATTAAATCCGGAAATAGTTACATTGCTGGCTGTTACATTAAAAATATGTGCGTCCACTGATTTTGCCTGAACTATTGTGCTGTCAGGACCACTTTCTGAACGGATTGTCACACTTTTATTAACAACTATGTTTTCCGTGTAGGTACCGTCACTTACAATAATCGTATCGCCGTCGGTTGCATTTGCAAGTGCCGCTGTGATGGTGGTGTTCCCTGTTCCATCACCAACTGTTATCTCGGCTGCGGACGCTGCGTTTGTCATTGAAAGTAAGATTAATAATAAAATTGAATATTTTAGGGTTCGTAATGTAAATGTTTTCATAAGACCTCTTCCTCTATCATAAATTCGATTCCTAAAAATATTCAAACATATTATATAAAATAATCTATATTTATGGTGTAAGATATCGATTTCGGAACAACCCAAAGTTTCCATTTCTCTTATTCTCTATGAGGATTTAATTTTGCAAGGATTCTCTACACGCCGATATTTACAAAAATCAGTCTATTAATCGCAAAACTTATATTTTAATAGCCTGTACTGTTTTTGGCATTTTACATTGATACATAATACGCATGGATATTGTGGACAGGAGGATTTACTTGAATACTGACAATAAATTACCGGGGAAGTACTGGATTTACGTGTGGGGAATACTTGCAGTATTTTTTGCTTTTTCCTATGTTGCCTTCATGCCAGAGGGACTTGGTGTGGCAGTTCTCATGAGCATAGTAGTTGCAGTGTTTTTTACCGCATGGTTGATACTTGTGCATTTATTGTGGTTTGAAGGCAGCCTGCTTCTAAAAATCCTGGCTCTCATATTTGGTGGTCTGTTTGCTGTAATATTTGTCATTATAATCCAGTTTGCCTATGAGAAGCTCGTTTTGAAAAAGGTGATTTAAGAGGTACCTATGAACTATTTCAAAATACGGGGTATTGCTTTCGGACTGGCTGCAATGCTCAAACCCTTGTGTATTCCAGAGATGGATAGCTGGAATGCTCGAAAAGGATAATGGCAAAAAATATGATTATCGATATACGACAGGTATTTTCGGGTTAACTGTTCTTCTAATTTCGCTGATCTTGTATTGAACTACCCATCACACTCTTCAGTAAAATGTTGTTATCTCATATCAAGCCCATGAATGCTTAATGGTTACTCTTAAATATTCATGAATCGACTTTATAAGAGTACTTTGGAAACCATACTTGATAAGAATCACATGAAGGAAAACATGAACCCGGATCTGAATAAAGATATTATTGGTACAACAATCAAGTCCCATGCCCCGGAAATCAGCAGCCGATTCAAAGCAGATGTTATCGGCATCTTTGGTTCGTATGCCCGCGGTGAGCAACATAGCGGAAGCGATGTGGACGTGCTTGTAAGATTCCATAAAGGTGCTACTCTTCTTAACCTTGTAGGTCTTTCGGATTACTTGGAAAAGGAACTAGGTGTTCCTGTGGATGTTGTTTCCGAAAAGGCACTGCATCCTATGATGCGTGATGATGTGATGGATGAGCTGGTGATGGTTTGAGGTCGCCTGCACTTTATCTGTCTGAGCTACTTGATGCTATTGGTTCGATAAAGGATTTTACGTGGTATGGATGGGAGAGGTCTATGAAAGTTGTGGTTTATGGTCTTGAGTCCATCATAAATTAGTTTTTATTTTGCTCATACACTAAAATTTTATTAATTCTCGTCTGATTTTTATATTTTAAGAAATATGTGACTGATATATGAACGAAGATATTCAGAATAGCAATGATTCTTTTACATCGATTCCACAGCTCTCCAAAAAAGAAATACTGGAAATATTGAAGGATGAGAATCCTATTACAGTAAACAACGAAAAATATTCACAGCTCATCCTTATAATTGAGACAAAGAAAGTAAAGGAAAATTTGGGTATAATCAAAGGCGAATATTACGTAGATGGAACTTTGAATTATAAAGGTTCATCTCTTTTTCCATTATTCAACATTTCTGATCAAAGCATTTGGAAACAATTAAATGTAGGCGAGAATGCTTATTATGGTTTTACACTCGATTCTAGAGAGATGAAGATTCCTGAAAAGCTAATAGGCTTTTTCAATCGAAGTTTTGAAGGTGCAACAATACAAGACTTCATTCCAGGATGCGGTAGAAGAAGTGAGTAATTTGATTGAAATTAAGATTTAAAACTCCCAACCTTCTTTTGTGATCATATCTAAAAGCTGGATGCAGGGGATATCATATTGGATGCAGACCTGTGGTATCTTTGTCTTTTTTGATCTTTTGCCGTTGTAGCGTTCCTGGGTAACAATAACCACCTCCGGGCGTTCGCAGAGGGTTTGTTGCGGGCCATCTATGATTTCAAGAGCCATGGCAATAAGGAAAGGGTCGGCCTGCTCATGGTCATAGTTAGGGTCAATAAGTTTTGGGAACTCGCTGAGAATATCTTTTACTCTGAAATACATGTCTGAACTGTCACGGAACAATATCTGGCTGTGGTTTCTCGCCCATTCTGTTATTTCATCATCCTGACGTTCCAGTTCAGTCAGAACGATGTCCGGTGCGCCAATTCGATGATGGTGGATTAGTTCCTCGAATTTTTTCCAGAAAGAAGGGAATATAGCGATGGGATAATTTCGACCCATATCAATTAATGAAGAGGTATCGACCACATAAAAAATACTCCTCCCCATATGTCTACAACTCACGTTTTTATTTTGATTCGGTTAACTCTTTCATATGTCTTGTTTTGACATCCAGATAATTCAGTGCTTCACTGCTTGTTATATAACCTGCCTGTGAATTTTCAAGAACCAGTGTCACGAATGAATCTCCCTTTTCACGGCGTGCCCTCTTTGCCGAAGTTTCACCTATACCATGTTTGCCTTCGTCTTCAACATTCGACTCAGCGGATTGAAGTTTATTGATCTCATACCTGTATTCTTTCCTGGATATCAAATCAAGTGAGACCAGCCGGGTTAAAGTGGTTGAAAGACTCACTTTGTACCGTCTTGCTATCTTGCCGTAGTTTTCCAGTCCAAATTTTGCGAAGTCAGCTTCAATTGCTTTTGCTGGAAGCAAGAAAGAACCTGCAAAACGATTACACCATGCTTCAATCCTTTCCCTTTCCACTTTGCCAGCAAAGTCTATTTTTTCTTCATGTGGAATACACATAGCAGGTTTATTCAACAAAATGTGAGCATATTCATGAAGAAGCGAAAATATACGGGCTTGAATAATATCCGATGAATTAACAACAATGGCAAATGGTTTAATATCCATCAGGGTAAATCCTCTGAAATCGTCTAGGTCTGCAGAAAGCTGGAATACAAGTATATTCTGATGTTCAATTTTATCTCTCAGACAATTGAACACATCATAGGGATTTTTCCATTTACGTTGCAATGCCAGAGTTATGCTCATTCTTTCTCTTTCATTGAAAGAAACAAGTTCTGGATTATCTTCAATACTTACAAATTCCACATCTGCATTAACATTCTGAGTAAGGTTTTCCATCAACTCACTGCTCTCTGTCTGCATATTACGAGCTTTCCTAATCGCAAAAAGACTCTTCTTTGATAAACTATGTGAGCCATCAGGGAGTTTTCTGTAATCTGTTGGCAGAGCCTGTTTTTCTCCGGGACTTGGTAATAGGAACGCCGCCAGGGGTCTTTTGTACTCTTTAGCCAAAACCTTCAAATTTTCAATGGTAGGGGACCTTTTTCCACTTTCCCAGTCCTCGACTTGGTCCACAGATACCTCTAACTTTTCACTGATATCTCCGTATGTCCATCCTGAACTTTCTCTTAGCCATCGGAATACATCCGGATTAACTGGCACCTGTTTATCGTATTTAAGCATTGAATGTCCCTATTTTAAATAATGAGCTATTACTAAATGAATATAGCCACATATGTTAGTTGATATGGACTATCATATAATTATATTTTTGGGAATTTGTATAATTTTTGATGATTACATATTCTGATGTGTTTCTCACAACAACAACACCGCAATAACCCCCGCCAGAAAAACCCCGTCAAAAGTTCCCGCGCCACCAATGCTTGCAACCGGCGCTCCGATCTTGCTTATTGCCCTGAGGTTCAGTAGGTCGGCGCCTATGAGTGTGCCCATGGTCCCGCTCACGTAGGCTGTGATGAAAAGCATGTCCCGGCTTGCTCCTGCCATGGAGACCACAAGCATGGAACTGAGTGCGGCTGCAATGGGTGGAATGAATGCGGGAGATACGATTCCCACACCTTTTACGGGGCGGGCTATGATTTTAGCTATCACTGCGACTATGGCGGTCGCGTAGATGGAGTATTGGATTGCTTCCGGGAAGAGGCTCAGCAGGTAGAAGGATACCAGGGCCGGGATTATTGCTCCGCCTACGTTAATTGCCAGGGTTGTCTTTGTCTTGAAGGTTTCCTTGAAGGGAACACGATAGGAGACTCCGAACACCTTTACAAAACGGTGGTTCTCAATGGGTGTCTCGGATTCTATTGTCGTGAGAGGGATATTGATATTGCTTCCCAGAAGTGAGAGGAAGAGAAGTACAAAGGCATCACTCCATGAGAACCCGATCCTCGCGAATGCCGTACTGGCAAGGCCGAAAAAGAGGATGGATATGCTGAAGGCAAGTAAGATCACCAGAATGATGGTGAAAATGAACTTCAACGGATGATAAAAAATTCTATGTCTCATGGGTATGCTTCTTGTCCCGGGACATTATTTTCGCAGGAATATCGTCTATTCAAAATCGTCAGATGATTTTGATAGCTGGAAGTTCTCCTTGTCTATGGAATCATCAGCGAAGATATCCCTGTCGATCAGGATAGGAGCATTCTGCCTGAGTGCCATGGCGATGCAATCACTCGGACGGGCATCGAACTCGATATCGCTTCCCTCCCTGTCAAGCCTGAGTCTTGCGTAATAGATGTTGTCGATCTTTTCATCTATAAACACACTTTCGATCTTCGTTCCCAGCCTCTCAAGCATGGTAATGATCAGGTCGTGTGTCATGGGTCTTGGCATTGTCTCATTCTTCAATACCGAATTGATGGAAAGCGCCTCTGCATTGCCAATATGGATTGGCATAAGAGAACCTTCTTCGTCCTCGAGCATCACAGCGGGAACAGATCTTCCCAGAATATTTACCATAAAGACACCCTTGATGGTGACTTCCTTTAGATTTGTATCAGAGTTCATATGATTCAGAGAATTTTGTTTCGTTCACGATACACATATTAGATTTACGAATGTCATTACTTAAGATTTTCTGGAATTCCCCTCCAACTCTCCGAAACCTCCACCTCCGGGGGTCTCAATAACAATGACATCTCCCGGATCCAGAGAACATTCGGCTTTTCCCCCAAGTTCAAGAACGACCCCATCCCTTTTAACTATATAGTTACGACCGGCTTTTCCGTTCTCCCCGCCATTCAATCCGGCTGGTTCCACCTCTCTGTGTCCGGATAATATGGCCACTTTCATCGGCTCAAGGAAACGTATCTTCCTGACAGCTCCGTTGCCTCCGGAGTATTTTCCTCTTCCACCACTTCCCTGCCTGATGGAGAACTCCTCCAGCAGTACGGGAAAGCGCCACTCAAGGACCTCAGGATCGGTAATCCTGGAGTTTGTCATATGTGTATGCACCGTATCTGTTCCGTTAAAACCATCTCCTGCTCCTGAGCCTCCGCATATGGTCTCGTAGTACTGGTGCTCGGCATTGCCGAAAGTGAGATTGTTCATGGTTCCCTGGGAGCCTGCTACCACTCCGAGCGCTGTGAGCAATGCATCCACGATCGCCTGTGATGTCTCCACATTTCCTGCAACAACCGCCGCGGGATATTCAGGATTAAGCATAGATCCCTCAGGTATGTGGATGTCCAGTGGTTTCAGGCATCCTTCATTCAGCGGAATGTCCTCCTGCACCAGTGTCCTGAACACATAGAGCACAGCCGCCCTGCAGACAGCCACAGGCGCATTGAAGTTTCCGGGGTGCTGAGCCGAGCTTCCGTTGAAGTCGATCTTTGCCTCTCTGTTTTCTCTGTCAATGCTGACCTTTACCCTGATCTCACTTCCGTCATCAAAGACCTGCACGGACTCCCCGTCCTTCCGCTGGCTGATCACCGACCTCACAGCTTCTTCGGCATTGTCCTGAACATGCTTCATATATGCCTCAACAGTATCAAGAGAAAAAGCCTCCGTAAGGCGTTTTAATTCTATAGCACCCTTATTGTTGGCAGCTACCTGGGCACGCAGGTCGGCAGTATTCTGTTGTGGATTACGCACCGGATATTCACTGTATAGCAACCAGTTGTTTACATAATCTTCCAGGAAATGTCCCTGTTCGACTATACGCATACCGTCGGTCATGACGCCTTCCTCCTCAATATGTGTGCTCCCGGGTGGCATGGAAGCCGGACTGATACCTCCGATGTCAGCATGGTGTCCCCTGGATGCGACATAGAAGACTGGCTGATCCTCAATGAAAACAGGGCTGATCACAGTGATATCCGGGAGATGTGTGCCTCCCCTGAAAGGAGAGTTTATCATGTAGACATCCCCTTCCTGCATATCCCTGAACTGGTCTATGATGGAGCGGACACTTTCTCCCATGGAACCCAGGTGTACGGGAATATGGGGAGCATTGGCAACAAGATTGCCTTTCCTGTCAAAGACAGCACACGAAAAATCAAGCCTTTCTTTGATATTCACCGAATAGGCTGTATTCTGGAGGGTATAACCCATCTGCTCCGCAATGGACATGAACCTGTTATTGAATATCTCAAGCATCACAGGATCGGCTTCTGTCCCGATATCTCTTATTTCTGAGACTTTCTCTACCTTCCTGATCACCAGGCAGTTATTCTCTGTGATTTCTGCCTCCCACCCCGGCTCGATCACAACAGTGGTATTCTCTTCGGCTATTATGGATGGTCCTTTTATCTCTGCTCCCGGTTTCAGGCTAGTGCGTTTGATGATCGGTATCCTGTGGAAGCTTCCATGAGTGTACATTCTGGTAAAGTTTGTTTTCTCACTCTCGTTTTCGGAAAACAAGGTCTCATTTTCCACCATCTTCTCTCCGGCACCCACGGTCTCCACCGAAATTGCTTCCACAACAAGCTCCTTGTCTTCCATTATGAACCCGAAGCGTTTTCTGTGTTCCCGGTTGAATGCATCGGCAATCTCTTCCCTGCTTCCTGAGTCAACTATAAGGGGCGTATCGGTTCCCATGTACTTTACATGCACCTTGTGAAGCGAACTGATATTTTCTTCCCGGACTCCCTGTGCCAGCATCTCATCTTTTCCTTCTGCTTCCATCCTGGCAAACTCGACACTCAGTTTTCTGACCAGTTCATCGCTTAGCACCTTTTCCACTGCATGTTCCTTCAGTATTCTCTGGTCTGCAAGTCCCATGCCATAAGCTGAGAGCACTCCTGCAAAGGGATGTATGAAAACAGTCTTAAGGCTCATCGAATCCGCAACCCTGCAGGCATGCTGTGCCCCTGCACCACCAAAGCAGCACAGGGTATAGTTCTTGATGTCGTAACCTCTCTGTATGGATATCTTCTTGATGGCATTGGCCATGTTCTCAACAGCGACTTTCAGAAAACCCTCTGCAACCTTTTCGGGAGAGTAATCCTCACCTGTGAACTCCGCGACCTCTTTTGCAAGCTCTTCGAACTTCCTGACTACGATATTTGTGTCAAGAGGCATGTTTGCTTCAGGGCCGAACACATGGGGAAAATGGTCCGGCTGTATCCTTCCAAGCATGAGATTGCAGTCTGTGACGGTCAGCGGTCCTCCTTTTCGATAGCATGCAGGTCCGGGGTCTGATCCTGCGGAGTCCGGGCCTGTGCGGAACCTGCCAGAATCAAAATGCAGCACTGACCCTCCGCCAGCTGCAACGGTATGGATGTGTAACATCGGGGATCGCAGGTGCACCCCGGCAAGTTCTGTCTCAAAACTCCTCTCATATTCACCGCTGTAATGGGCAACATCTGTGGATGTGCCTCCCATATCGAAAGTGATAATATCCCTGAAGCCTGCCATCTCCGATGTCCTGACAGCTCCCACTATACCTCCTGCAGGTCCGGATAGTATACAGTCCCTGCCCCTGAAATATCGGGAATCTGTAAGTCCTCCTCCTGACTGCATGAACAAGAGCTGTGTTTTCCCGCCTGATTCGTCCAGCTTTTTTGTGATCATATCAATGTATCTTTTCAATACAGGTGACAGATACGCATCCACAACGGTGGTCTCTCCGCTGCTAACAAATTTCATCAGCGGGCTGACCTCGTGTGAAAGTGATATGTGAGAAAAACCGATCTTCTCTGCTATTCCCTTTAACTGCAGCTCATGTTCCGGGTAACGGTAGGCATGCATCAGCACAATTGCAACGGACCTGATTCCTGTATCATATATCCTTTGAAGCTCTTCTCGGGAATGCTCTATATCCAGTGGTACGATCTCCTCACCCCTGGCAGCATAGCGCTCCTGTATCTCCGCCACCCTGTCATAGAGTAGTTCTGGCAGCCTTATGTTAAGTGCAAATATGTCGGGTCTGTTCTGATAGGCTATGCGCAGTGCATCCCTGAAACCCTTCGTTGTAATAAGTGCTGTTGGCTCTCCTTTGCGCTCCAGTAGCGCGTTGGTTCCCACGGTGGTCCCCATCTTTATGGATGAGATCTCTTCGGACTTTATGGAACCTTCGGATAAGGATTCAAGTATGTACTGGACCCCGTGCATGGCTGCATCTTCGTAGTGTTCGGGGTTGTCCGAGAGCAGCTTATGGGTAAACAGTTTTCCTTCAGGTGATTTTGCCACAATGTCGGTAAAAGTTCCGCCACGATCGATCCAGAATTCCCAGCTCTCGTTTTTCTTAGAAGGCATACTATCTCCCCGGGATATTTATAAAAATATTTAATGATCAGTATTTCCGGAAACAGGTTTTAGTTGAAAATATATTTATTATAGTTTTTCCCAGATCTGATTGGTTTCAGGGCTTTGTCTGGAACCTGAACCCATCCTCTCCTACAAGAGGCACGAAGGTCACTCCTCCCCAGTCTTCTTTTACAATATTGCCATCCTCATCCTTTTTAATCAGATAGAGATGCTGGTATATGTCTCCCTCGGGCAATACCATAAGTCCACCCTTTTTTAACTGGTCAAGCAGCATCCGGGGTGTATCGGGTGCCGATGCAGCCACGGATATCCTGTCATAGGGTGCTTCATCGGGATAGCCCAGGCTGCCGTTTGCCATTATAACCTCTACGTTATCATAACCGGCATTTTTAAGGTTGACCTTTGCAAAGTTTACAAGGGGCTCCAGTCGCTCCACAGAGTATATCTTTCCCTTTTTACCGACAAGCTCTGCCATTACGGCGGCGTTATATCCGGAACCGGTTCCGATCTCAAGTACCTTGTATCCTTTTTCCAGCTCAAGCAGGCTACACATGGTGGCAACCATATGGGGTGCGGAAATCGTCTGTGCATAACCTATGGGCAGGGGCGTATCAACGTAGGAACTGTCACGATGGACCTCCGGAACAAAAAGGTGTCTTGGCACCTTTTTCATTGCTTCGAGTACTTTCTCGCTGACTCCCTGACCTCTGAGTGAATTTACCAGCCTTGCCTTTTTCCTTTCATACTCCATGCCGTTCTGCCTTCTCCCCATCCCTGCCGTCTTGCTTCGTCCGCAAATATCCTCTTGATATCCTTGGCCTCGACTACACTGCCTCTGCTCGACAGGAAGCTGCCGTCCCTTTTCTTGATCTTTGTGATCCTGAAATCCGTCTGTTCAGCTTTTTCACTGTTCCCTATCGTGAACTCGTAACCTCCGGGAACCCGCTTTTCCAATGCCTGGGTCTTTCTGCCTTTGTGAACGGATATCCTGACTATCACCTCGTCGATCGCCCTTCCCCAGATGGTATTGATATCCGGTGCCATTGCGGCATTGACTCTTTTTTCATCCGTATCGATGGCTGTTACGATGATGGGGTATACTTCATCGTTCTCCTCGTCATCGATTATTATTTCATCATCAACTATAACGGCATCCTCGGATGTCATTCTGTGCGTGCAGGTAAATGATTCCTCTTCCCTGCTTATTATTACTTTTACGTCTAACTTTTTCGGCTTTTCAATAGTTGTGGGATGCACGCTACCGCATTCCTGACACTGCACAACTACATTCTGGCCTGATTTTAATACATCATGCGGCACCTCTATCTTAGGTGAACATGACGGACATACAACTTCTACTTCATCATTCATATTCTCAATAATCCCATTGTCCGGGGTATGTAAATAATTAACTGAGTGAAGCTGATTTTTATTTTCTATAGCTTTGTTATTCATGAAAGGACAAATGAAATTTTATGGACAGTGGTACCCATAATATATTTCTTTCCAACAGTTGTTTCTAAGAAGCAATTTATATAATATATTGTGCATAAATCTCTGTGATATCTGATCACTTTGAAAGGGAATGGATTGATTTTGAAACCAACTGTTTTTTTAGTTAAAAATAAAGTCAAAAGCAAAAGTTCATTCCAAAATATCATCGAAGATGATTTCGATCTGGTTGAAATAAGTCCGTGCAGTGCAACGTTAGAAGCACTGCAAAAAGTGATTCCCGATCTTATTGTTCTGGAAGAGGATATCAACGATCCTTCTGCCTATGAAATATGCCAGGAGATAAAATCCTCGGACAAATATCATTTCATTCCTGTGATCTTTACAGGTCGTCCTCTGTCCCGGCAGGACAGTTTAAGGCTGGTAGAATCCTCTGCAGATTATTATTTTGCAGAACCTTTTGACAGGAATCTTACCTTTGATTGCTTAAAATCTCTTATCGAAAGGAAGCTGCGCTGCAAACACCTGATGGAAAAATATAACGAGCTTAAAAAAGAGGTTTCGGAAAACAAACCCATCCTGCCTGAATTTCTTTACTCCAAAGACGAAGAGCATTTCAGTTCTACCTTTGAACAGTTTGCAGTAGGAATAACTCAGATCGACAGAGAAGGATATTATCAGAAGGTCAATGACAGGTTCTGTGAAATTGTCGGCTATAGCAGGGAAGAGCTCCTGTCAATGAGGTTCCTGGATATAACTTTTCCCGACAGCAGGGGATTGGAAAGTGAGCTGATATCCAGGGTACTTGCAGGTGAGATCAATGCCTATGAGATTGAAAAAAGGTATGTCCACAAAAAAGGTCATCTGGTCTGGGTCAGGGTATATGCCAGTGTAGTCAGGGACAACTCAGGTTCCATCAAGTATTCTCTTAATATAATTGCAGACATTTCCAGGCAAAAGAGGGTCGCTCACTTCATGAAAGCGAGTCATTCTTCAGGTCAATATACGAATCCAGTTCTGTCGGCATTGTCAAGTTATCCGTATCTGATAAAAGGATAGAGCAGGCAAATGGTGCCTTTTGCAGAATGCTGGGATACGATGAGGATGAAATTATTGGCAAAACACTGAGGGAAATTAGCTATAGCGAAGATCTTCCGGAAAATATCATACAGCAAAAAAAACTGGCAGCCGGGGAAATCAATTCAATCCAGATGGAAAAACGTTATCTGCACAAAGATGGCCATCCGGTATGGGGCTTGCTTCATGCAAATCTTGTATTTGACAAAGATAAGAATCCTCTGTATTTTGTGGGGAATATTCTTGACATAACGGCAAGTAAGCAATCACAAAGGATACTTGAAGAGAGCGAAAAGAAATACCGTGCCTATGTGGATAATTCTCCCTATCCTATTTTTGTGGCGGATGCTTCCGGCAGATTCACAGATGCAAATCCTGCGGCCGGCGTAGTAACAGGATACTCTGAGGAAGAACTTAAAGGCATGTCAATACCTGATATCTGTGATCCGGAATCACTTGAATCAATGATAAATCATTTTAAAAGGGTGAAAACCGAAGGTTATGCTTCCGGCGAATTTGTGTTTGTAAAAAGTGGAGGAGTACGTTTTTACATGCAGGTCGAGGCTGTCAGGATAGATGATAACACTTTCATCGGACTCTGTGTGGATACTACAGAACGCAACATAACCGAACAGATACTGCTGGATGCAAAAATTCTTGCAGAAAATGCGTCCAATTCAAAAAGCGAGTTCCTTGCAAACGTCAGTCACGAACTGCGCACTCCGTTGAACGTTGTTATAGGTTATTCGGATGTCCTTCTGTCTGAAGTGTCAGGAAAGCTTAATGAGGATCAGAGAAAATTTGCAGCCAGTATAAAAGGCGCAGGTTCAAATCTACTGGAACTCGTTAATTCCCTGATATATATCGCAGAAATTGAAGGTGGTAATAGTAGGATCGAATTGAGTGAATTCGATCTTCCGTCATTGATTGAGGATATGAAAAAGATCACTGGAGCAGTTGCGGCTAAAAAGTGCGTATCAATTGATTTTCAAATTGAGAATGATATTGGTAGCATAATTGCAGACAAGTCGAAATTCAAGATGATACTTCATCACCTGATAGGAAATTCCATAAAATTCAATAATGACAACGGCTTTGTGAAAGTGGTCATTGAACGCAAGGATGGGGATATCTTTGTACAGGTTACAGATTCCGGAATCGGAATCCCCGAAGAGAGGCAGCAAGAACTGTTCGATCCCTTCGTCCAGCTTGACTGGTCTCATGCACGCAAGTATGAGGGTGTGGGTATCGGTCTTGCCCTTGTAAAAAGTCTTATTGAAATGCACAGTGGAACTATTGACCTGAAGAGCAAGGTCGGGGAAGGAACAACCGTTGCTTTTACACTTCCTCAAAAATAAGATTTTTCAACATTGCTTCAGGATGTCAATCATCCATCTAATCAAATTTTATACAATTATCCTATAAACCGTGCCAGATCATTAATATAAGTTACAACAAAGATTGAAACAGGACCTTTGATCTGCTTGGGGGATAAAAGGGAGTTTTTGATATGAAAAGAAAATTGCTAAGAAATGCATTGTTAATCCTTTTAGGGGTAATGGTCATTTTTGCTTCGGGGTGCACAGACAATTCCGAATCAGAGAACACATCTGTTCAGGAGGTCCCCGCTCAGGAAACGACTGATGAAGAAATGACAGATGAAACTGGTAATACCGCTGAGGGAGAAACAGCAACTGAAGATGAAGCAACGGATGGCTATAGTCCTGAGATAGATCCTGCGAATTTCGTAGAGCAAATAGACAATCCATACTTCCCGCTTACACCGGGCACGACTTTTGTTTATGAAGATGAGGACGAAGAAGGTGCAACCATTGATGTTGAAATATATGTAACCGATGAAACAAGAGAAGTGATGGGCGTAACCACTACTGTCGTCAGGGAAACCGAATGGGAAGACGGCGAACTTGTTGAAGATACATATGACTGGTTTGCACAGGATGCCGATGGAAATGTATGGTACTTTGGTGAAGAGTCAAATGAGTATGAGGACGGTGAGGTTGTAAGTACTGCAGGTTCCTGGGAGGCAGGTGTGGACGGTGCACAGCCCGGTATCATCATGCAGGCCGATCCACAGATCGGTGATGTTTACAGGCAGGAATACTATGAGGGTGAAGCCGAGGACATGGCCGAGGTGATCGGTCTTGATGACACAGCCACAGTTGCCTATGGTTCCTTCGATAACGTTCTGGTTACAAGGGAGTGGACACCGCTGGAACCCGGTATTGAGGAGAACAAGTACTATGCAATGGATGTTGGTCTTCTCATGGAAGAAAAAGTAGAGGGTGGATCTGAAACTCTGGAACTTGTAGATATAGCTACAGAATGAAAGATTTATTTTTCTTTCATTCTGTTTTTTAGAACACTTTTTGGAAATGGAATTTTTAAAGATGATTTACACCTGTATCAGAAATTATCCTACCAGAACTATTATTTAAAAATATAACTGAATTTAATATGACATTTTTTATGTCCGGGGATAAGGGGGAATGTACTTTGAAACAAAGACTTGTAAGAAATGCAATGCTAGTTTTCCTGACATTGCTGGTTATCTTTGCATCGGGTTGTACTGATAATTCCGATTCTGAAGATGCACCTGTCCAGGAAACGACAGATGAAGGAATGGCCAACGAAACAAACAGTGCAGATGAAGCGTCCGTAGACATGGTAGATACTGCTGATTTTGTGGAAAGTGTGGACAATCGGTACTTTCCGCTGGAGCCAGGAACGACTTTTGTTTATGAAGGACAGGTCCAAACTACTGATACGGATATCGAAGTATATGTGACCGACCAGACAAAGGATGTAATGGGAGTGACCACAACCGTTGTCAGGCAAAGCGAGTCATTTGACGGAGAACTTGTTGAAGAGACTGATAGCTGGTATGCACAGGATGTAGACGGAAATGTCTGGTATTTTGGAAAAGATGTAAAAGATTATGATAATGGTGAGGTTGTAAGTACCGAAGGTTCCTGGGAAGCCGGTGTGGATGGTGCGGAGCCTGGTATCGTAATGTTTGGTGATCCGCAGCCGGGACTTGCATACAGACAGGTATATTATGAAAACAGACTTGAGGATCAGGCTGCAGTGGTCAGCCTTACAGAGAATGTAACAGTACCGTATGGGTCCTTTGAGAACAGCCTTCTTATCAGGCAATGGTCTGATCTTGAAATGGGTTATGAAGTTAACAAGTATTATGCAGAAAATGTGGGGCTGATTAAGGAAATAGCTGTAAGGGGTTCAGATGAGGAATTTGAGCTTGTGAACGTAACTTCTGAATGAAAGCTTACTATTCTTTCATCATTTATCTCTTTTATTTAAACTATTTTTGGAATCGTCTGAAGCATGGGCTGCAATAAATTCCCTGAGCATTTTTGTGCCGAGCAGGGCAGTCTGGCCACTGTCATATTCAGGTGCAATCTCCACGATATCAAATCCTATCGATCTTGGTGCAAGGCTGTGTATGACATCTCTTACCTCAATATCGCTGAGTCCGAAGGGTTCAGGTGTACCCAGGCCCGGAGCATATGCGGGGTCCAGCGCGTCCATATCCAGTGAAAGATATATCTTTGAGCTTCCCAGGTAATCGATGATTTCTGAGAGTACTTCCTTTATTCCCTTCTCGCGGACATCATCAGGTGTATAATATTTGATCCCGTTTTCCCTTGCATAGGTCCATTCTTCCCTGGGACCGCTACGAACACCGATGGTAACATACTTGTCCGTTACTTCGTTGAGGATGTGCCGGGAGACACAGGCATGGCTGTACGTTACTCCGCTGTACTCTTCGCGCAGATCGAAATGTGCATCCAGTACCACAAAAGCAATGTCTTCATCTGAGTATTTTGCACATGCCTTCACACAGGGGAGGGTAAGTGAGTGTTCACCGCCAAGCATTATGGGGATCTTCCCGTCGGCAACAATGGGCTCCACGGCAAAGGAAAGTTCCTGCAGGGTATCGTCCACGGTGGTATAATGCTCCAGGTTCCCTGCATCGTGTATAAGCAGGTCCTGGTAATCAATATCAAAATGATGGTTATAGGTCTCGAAATTCTCGGAAGCCTGTCTCATGGCATCAGGTGCCCAGCGGCTTCCGGACCTGAAAGATGATGTACCGTCAAAGGGAACCCCGAAAATAACATACCTTGCAGATTCGTAGTCTGCCAGGGCATCCATCATCTCAGGCTTGTGGAACATGATAAAAAAGAGTGAGGAAATGAGATCGATTATCTCATATCGATCTTCATTTTGCCCATTGCTGTAAGGTAGGTGATCTCTTCTCCTTCGTTGACCCTGTCCTTGTATTCTTCTGGTATGGTGATCTCGAAGGTGGAGAAGTCTCCCATGTCCATGAGCTGGGCAATGTCGCCGGATACGCTGAGTACCTGTGCAGTCTTTCTCTCGACGATCGGTACGTAGACCTTATCGGTGACAGGACCTACAATGGATCTCTTCTGTCCGTCAAAAAGGCCGATGACATCGATCCTTGCCTTTGCAGAACCATGCTTTCCCGGCTTGGATTTGGATATGCTTTTGATCACACAGGGCTCATCATCCACAATGACGTATTTTCCTTCTTTGAGCTCTTTTACTTCAACTTGCACTTTCATTTTGTAATCCTCCGATTCGAAAATATATTAGTGATAATGATTTTGCTGTATAATTCCCTGTTCAGTATATCAAATTTACCTCTGAATACAGAAACCGGAACCATTTTATAGCAGGCACTAAGTTAAACATTCAACTATATAAATCAAATTGTTTGTTTTTCATCAATTCCGGTTATATCAGTACTCATTAAGCAAATTCAGTCTGATTTTTTACTGCAATATCCAGTTCCTTAAGTTTTTCCTTAGTAGGAACTCCGTTCGTATCCCATCCTCTGAAATGATAGTAGTCCGATAAGGCATTCTTGAACTGCTCCCTGTCGATACCGTCCTCCCCGAAGAACCTTCCAGGCAAAATGTCTTCCTTTTCATGGGTGGCATCTGTCCTGTTAAGGATTCTTTCAAGGTTGTATATTCGCTCTCCTGCCTGCAACAGTTCCTCTGCGGAATAATCCATGCCTGTTGCAGCATTAAGAAGGGATACAAGCTCAACCTCACTCATGGCAAAGAATGCAAAAGGGCAGAGTACGAGTGAATCGATGACCGCTGCAAGGTTCTGGAAGTACTGCACAAGTGCGGCCTTGCCATCGAAACTCTGTCTTTTGAGCAGCATGGGTTTACCCATAACCTCGGGTGCGATCATGAATGCATTCAAATGGCAGGCTCCTTTGTTGGACGTTGCATATGCAAGGGCCATACCGGCCGAAGCTCCGGGATCATATCCCGGTATCTCAAGTCCCATGACACTCATGTCGATATCTGTGGCACCCTGTGAGCAGAGGTAAGCATGAGAGCCCCTTGAAAGCTCACTTTTTCCCTCTCCTATTCCTGTAAGTGTGGCTTTCAGGTCGATATCCCCGACTGTAAAGGAGTTCAGTTCCATATATGAAGCAATTGAAGCACCACATGATACCGGGTCCATGCCGTAATCAAGGCAGATGTTGTTAAGTTCGATAATCGTCTTCAGGTCGCTGTTGCCCAGATTCGGCCCGAAAGCCCAGATGGCATCATAGTCGGGTACGGGTGTTCCATCGGTAAATGTTCTCCTGCAACCAATGGGGCAGGCATCACATGGAGTTTTGTTGATCTCATAGTTTTCAGCGATGAATTCCCCGGAGATCTTTTCAGCCCCTTCGAAATCCTCCTTTCGGAAATTCTCGGCAGGCAGGATTCCCATATGGTTGAGCAGGTTCACAAATACCGGTGTCCCGTACTCTGCGAGTCCTTTGGATGCAGGCGGATTTGCAACCAGCAGTCTGTTTGCCTTTTCCACTGACTTTTCAAAAGCATCCCTGTCTGCGACCTCAGGTTTATTGCTTCCCTTTATAACCACAGCCTTGAGATTCTTTGAACCTGCAACAGCTCCGTGTCCTCCGCGGGCCCCGTATATTCTGTCATTTACCATACTGGCCATGGGGAGCATTATCTCTCCGGCCCTGCCTATGCATGCAACTTTTCCCTTAGGTTCCAGCAGGCTGGTGGTTTCAGCGGTATTCTTCCCCCATAGGTGGTCCGCAGGCAGTATCTCTACTTCCTCATCCTCTATATGCAGATAAACAGGATTTTCTGCCTTTCCTTTTATTACAAGAGAATCTATGCCTGCAAATTTCATCTCCGAACCGAAGGATCCTCCTGCGTTGGAGTCAAAGATACCCTTTGTAGGGGGTGATCTTGTGCAGATACTGAAATGTCCCGAAAGCGGTGCAGCGCTTCCGGTAAGCGGGCCGGTGCTGAAGATGAGGGGATTCTCAGGGTCTAATGGTTCAACTTCCGGCTCTGCCATCCGGCTCATCAGAGCACAGGAAATTCCCCTGCCTCCTAAAAACTTCTCAGCATCTTTCTTTTTTGTCCTTGATTCGGTAACTGCATTGTTCTCAAGATCAACGATTACCGTTCTTCCTGTCCACCCAAACATGTTCTCTCCTCTTTTACTGACCTGCAGGACTTCATAGTTACTATATCTCACTTATCTGATAGGGCTTTTTTCTCCATTTCAAGCATCTTCTTCTTGAATTCGACCTTCTCTCCACAGTTTTCCCCGCAGAAGCCGCCAGTGCCGGAAGATGAGACTACCCTGTGGCATGGTATTATTATGGGATAGGGATTTCTGGAAAGCGCTCCTCCCACGGCCCGGCTAGCACCTTCTTTTCCAATGCGACAGGCCAGTTCCCTGTATGTGATGGTCTCACCATAGGGGATCTTCCTGGTCTCTGTAAGTACCTTTTGCTGGAATTCCGTAAGCTCTGACAGGTCTAGTTCATAATCTGAAAAATCAACTTCCTCCCCGCTAAAATAGCGCAGTATGGCCTGGAAAACGGTCTTATCCTTCATCGTCTTGATCACCGAAAATCTCTTCCTCGAGCTTCTCCCTTCTCTTCCTGGAATGTATCCATCCTATTCCGTAATAGAGTATTATCGAGGATGCTATGATCATGCCGGCTATCAGATAGGGACGTGTGGATTCAAGAAGCAGCGGGTCAGCTTCTAGTTTCTGGTCGTAGCTTGGATACATGATATCTCCTCTGTCATTGCTGTGACCAAGTCCCAGAGCGTGTCCGATCTCATGTCTGGCAAGGTCTCTCATGGTGGTGTCTCCGTATTGCCTCCATGAATATCCCTGGTAGTTACCCACCTCCAGCACGATCTCCACTCGCTCGTATCTGCCATTGATCACATAGGGTTTTGCATAACCTGCAACGCCATCCTGGACTCCTGCATCCTCTTCAAGGTTCTCGACCCACATTATGAGAATATCTGCATCGTCCTCTTCGACTATGACAAATTCCGGTGTGTATTCAAGCTGGCCGTTACCGCCATTGCTCCAGTACTCCAAGGCACTTTCCACCTGAGTCCTGTAGCTTGGACTGTAGTGCTCCGGAACGTTCTCATCATCTATGTAGACCGTGATCGTCGTATTATCCCAGGGCATGGGGTTGAGTTTCGGATAGTCCGTACTGCCCGGTGCGAAGATTGTAGTAAAGAAGATGAGGATCAGGCCGATCAGCACTGCGGTTTTTAGCTTCTTGTATGGCATTGTATCCTGAACAGGGTTATTATCAGCTTCTACATATATCTATGGATACAAATTAGATCTTAATGGATACATCCTTTTGCCAGCGTAAAAGTAATTATGGTTCTGAACAATCAGGGAGTATGCAAAAAAAAGTGGCTGTGGTCTTTGACAGTGCAGGTACCCTGCTTCATATGTACCGTGTTGCAAAGGACGCAGGTACCGGTATGATACTTGAGGATATCCAGTCCACTCTTCTGGTAGCCCGGAAACCTCACCGTGCACTTGTGATAGTCAATGCCGATCTTGAAGAGGTATCATACTGTGATCCGAAGCTTACACTCCACGGTCTGATTGAGCAATATGATATCAAACTGGACATAAGCTGTGCAAGCCGGCCCTTTGAACTTGAAGAGGTATATGGTATCATCGAAAAAAGTGATGTTTGTGTCAGTGATGTGAACGATGTTGTATCCCATGTTAGAGGACACTGCCCTGATATCTTCTATCTGGCTGCCGGTATAATCGTGGATGCCCAGGATTATATGGTTCCCTATGTTCTGAGCACAGCAGGAAAAATGTACTCCGATACTCCTGCTGCCATCGCAACTCTGCAGGATATGGGTGTTGATGTTTTCATAGCATCCGGAGACGGTTACAATAACCTGGAAAAACTTGCAATGTCCATCGGTATTCCCATGAGCTTTGTACACGGGGTTGCCACCACCCGTGATAAGGAAAGGATTGTACGGGAATTGCAGGAAGAATACGATTCCGTGGTCATGGTGGGGGATGGAATGAACGATATACTTGCACTGAGGGCGGCGGATGTGGGTATTCTGACGGTGCAGCAGGGTGATGAAAGGCCTGATGTCCTGCGCAGATCT
>JAALLQ010000181.1_pt1 | contig 25961 bp, 24 predicted proteins | sample 7245921 | NCBI WGS metagenome assembly JAALLQ01 (sample SAMN13049200, study PRJNA578106) | oil field metagenome | isolation source: filtered produced water from oil reservoir B7 | place: USA:offshore Texas | collected 2016 | reverse complement strand
TTGGTCCGCTCGACTTGCATGTGTTAGGCACGCCGCCAGCGTTCATCCTGAGCCAGGATCAAACTCTTAAATAAAAATCTTCGAAGTTTAATCTGTGGTCAGTTCGTAGTTCGTAGCTCATGCTCAGCATTACTATAGGGTCAAGACCCTAAATACCACAAGCTACATGCTACCAACTACAAGCTGGTTTTTTCCCTTACACTGTTCAGTTTTCAAAGACCATTTTTTTGTCGTCGGTTATCGCCGACTTGAATATATTATCATGCCAGCTGTCTTTTGTCAAGACTTTTTTTGTCGCCCCCCTCAACGGCGACAATAACTATCTTAGCAGGTTTAAGAAAAATTGTCAAATGGTTTTTTATGTATATTTTTTGCTGTAGGTTTTCTATTATATTAATAATTTCTATATTAATAACTTCAAGAGAATCTATTTACAAATGTCAGAAAATTTATTAATATATATGTATATATATTTTTTATTTAGAATAATTATATAAATTTTAGTACTTAGAGCTTCTGATAGCTTCTGATATATATCAGAAGTTTTGTTTTTATATCAGTCAAAGAAGCATCATAAAGTTTCACAATAATTTAGCAGGAACTAAAAAATATCACTGAATTACTTAACCTTCGTGTGAATATATTGCAAAAAATATAAGCTTAATATAGATTGTAAATAAAATAATTATTAATAACGGGGAGTGATTTTTGTGCTGTCAAAGAAGTTATCTAATATAACACCTTCCTATACTATAGGAATAAGTACTAAGGTAAATGAGTTAAAAAGTCAAGGAATAGATATAATTAATCTTAGTATCGGAGAACCGGATTTCTTTACTCCTGATGCTGCTAAAGAGTGCGCTGTAAATGCTATACACGCTAATAAAAGTAAATATGATGATGCTGCTGGTCTGAAGGCCTTAAGGAGTGCTATTAAAGAAAAGCTTAAAAAAGAAAATAATATTGATTACGATATAGAGGAAATAGTAGTTTCAAGCGGTGCTAAGCATGCAATTACAAATACGCTTATTGCTCTTTTAGATGATGGTGATGAAGTTATTATACCAAAGCCCTATTGGGTAAGTTATTCTGAAATGGTCAAATTGACAGGCGGTAGTCCTGTATTCATTAAAACAAAAAAAGAAAATGACTTTAAGCTAACTGCTTCAGAGTTAGAAGAATCTATTTCTTCTAAGTCTAAACTATTGTTCATTACCAATCCTTCAAATCCTACAGGAGCTGTATACAGTAAAGAAGAGTTAAGTGACATAGTTGATGTTTGTCTTAAAAATAATATCTATATAATATCTGATGAAATATATGAAAAAATTTGCTATGCCGATGAATATACAAGTATAGCTTCTCTATCTAAAGAAGCAAAGGAAATAACTGTTACTATTAATGGTTTATCTAAGTCTGCTGCAATGACAGGGTGGAGAATAGGTTATTCCGCATGTACAAGAAAGATAGCTAAAGCTATTGGAGCTATTCAGGGTCATCTAGTATCTCATCCGTCTACAATTGCACAATGGTCGGCTTATGGTGCTTTGACCCTTTGCAGGGATGAAATGGCAAAAATGGTTTCAATATACAAGTCACGAAGGGACAGAGCCACCATGCTGCTCTCTAAAATAAACAAACTTTCTTTTATTAATCCTCAAGGTGCCTTCTATCTTTTTATTGATATATCTAAGTTCAAGGATAGCTTTAACTTCAGCGACAGCTTTTCCATTGCTTTTTGTGACAAATTGTTAGAAGAATATAAGGTAGCCGTAGTACCTGGAATTGCCTTTGGTATGGACGACTTCATAAGAATTTCTTATGCATGCGATATATCTGATGTTGAGGAAGGAATAAAGAGATTGAAGGATTTTGTTGAATCAATATAAGTATAATAGATTTGTGGCAAACCTTCAGATTAATATGTAAAGAGGAGCTATGAATTTCCTTCGTAGCTGTTATTAAATGTTTATTTTTTATAATAAACTTCTACATAAGCTCGAAGGAGTCTCATGGCTCCTTAAAAAACTTTAGGACGTGAATCTTCTCTATGGGAATTTTTTCAAAAAAGTATCCTTTAGTTTTTTCTGCTGTTGTCTATAAAATAAGACTTTCATCTTCAGGGTTTTCAATCTCTTCTGACACTTCTCTATCAGCTACCTGTTGGGCATGGGTTAGAGAAGCTACAATCTCTTCTGGATCATGTAGAACAATCACTTCTTCGGAAAACTCAACGTCACCTATCTTCAGTGGATGACCAAAGGCCAGATCTTTAACGTTTATTTGAATATTTTCAGGAATGTTTTGGGGTAGACACTCTACATTTAATTCTCTAAGTTGATACTGTATTGTTGCTTGATTATTCTCCACACGTTCTCTTCCTACCAGGGTTACTGGTACAGTCGTATGAATAGGTTTATTATATGATACTGCTTGAAAATCAATATGAAGTATATTGTTTTTCACAGGATCTCTTTGTATCTCCTTAATCATAGAAATTATAGTTCGATTTCCTACTTTCAGATCTACAAGAACACTCGTCCCATAATTCCTCAGTATATTATTAAAATCTTTTCTATCAACTTCAATATTTTGAGGAGTTGTATTATGTCCATATACAACTCCAGGTATATGTCCGCTATTACGAATTCTATTACTTGAACCTGAGCCTATATTGCTTCTAACTTCAGCATTTATTGAAGATTTTAACATATTATTTTACCCCTCCTTGCTCACATATGAACTAATCATTAATCATTATTTCCAATATAGATTGTTTTATACTAGTTTTTGTTTATACCCCTTCCTTAGCAAGGAAAGATAAAATTCAAAAAATAAAAGACAGTATGTCAAATAAAGCCATACTGTCTTTTATTTTTATTGTTATATTAATTAACTCGCCTCGCTAGTTCCTTACAGATATCCTTCAATAATCCTCTTCAGGCTCCGTAAAAGAGCTGTTTTAATAGAAAAGATTCTTGGCAAATCCTAGTCGTTCTTTAGGGTCTTTCTTGCGGCCTGTCACCTTTTTGCCATGAGCGGTCAGCAGTTAGCTGTTAGCCTTTTTAATATTTAACTGGTAAAAGTTTGTAATTTTTTTCATCCCTTGAATTTACTTTGTTTTATACCTACAATTTTTTTCAAAAAATGTTTGAGCTCCTATGCAACAAGAAATTAATTAATATAGGTCCGTTAAATTTTCCTCTTGTTCCTCTGTTACTGCTGCCTCTTGCTTGGATGCAGTAGTAAGAAGGGCAACTATTTGTTCAGGATCTGATAAAATCTCAATATTTTCATCTTTATAAATATCCAAGTCGCCAACCTTTATTACATCAACAGATTTCAAAAGAGAAGCGTCCACATCGATATGTTGAGGAAGATATTTAGGTATAGTTTGCAATTCTATTTCATTTAGCTGTTCCTGAACCACAAAGGCACTACTTTCAACTGTACTTTTATTTATTATGTGTATAGGAATTTTAACCCTTACCTTTTCTCCTGCTGTTAACTGCTGTAAGTCTATATGCAATACTTCATCCTTTGTTATATGATTCTGTATATCTTTTATAATAGCTAAAGTCTTTTCCCCATTTATTTTCAATTCAACACTTGAACCTACTTCGCAACGATTCAATACCCTTTCAATTTCATTCTTTTTAAACTTAAGGTTTTTATTTTCTGTATTGTGTCCATATACTACACCTGGCACATATCCCTCTTTTCTTAATGTTTTTAAATTCCTTTTCTTTTTCTTATTTCTCACCTCTGCCATGAGTACTGGTTTTGACATTTTTGATCCCCCTTCGTGATTTAATTTATATGTCTACTTATATTAAATCAAAAAATTCGTAATTTTTCAAATAATTTCTGCTATTTTGCTGAAGATTTCAATTTTTCAATTAAATTTACCCGCAAAATCCCCACTTAAAACCTATATATAGGTTTTAAGGCAGGCCCTATAGTATCCTATAATATATACTGAAGAAATATGAGCATAATCACTCCCGGTACTCCTAAAAATCCTGCTATTAATGCAGTCATAGGATTTATAACCAAACTATATCCAACCAGCTTACCAATAATATTTGCTATTAGCAGTAATAATCCACCTATAATTCCATTATATATCAATTTAATTATCACTTTTATAGGAAAAAGTAATATATAGCCTATGACATATAATAATATAAGTCCTAAGGCATATGCAAAAATCACACTCAATTCTATACCTATATCCATATGAATCCTCCAGCTTCCCAATATATAATCTTTAAATTACTATATTATATAATGTTTGTCTCCTTCATATTACACTTTTTTCAAATTGGTTTACTAATTTTCATAAAAAAATAAAATAGCTTATTGTTTAAACAATAAGCTAAAAACAAGTTTTTACTGTATATCTCCATTTATCCCCATTTCCCTCGCAAGCTTCAATAAATAGGTATATCTAGTTCTGGCAGCTTCAATTCTATAAATTGCATGATCTATTAAATCGGGATCAGTAACGTTTTCAAAATATTTTTCTGCATTTCTCCATTCTTCATGGGCCATGCGAATATTTTCTAATATTTGTTGATCTTCAGTTTTTATTTCACCATACATTAGTTTTTCATATATATTAGTCAGATTGTCCAATAAGCTTTTTTCTTCTTTTTCTTCATTTTTCTCATATCTGTATTGACGCATCATTTAAATTCCCCCTAAACTATTCTTTACAAATTATTCTAGCCAATTTTTGGATGAAATATACTTTGGGGATGACATTTTGAATTACTATTATTATATGTGTTTAGGGAGAAAAAAATTAAAGAAGACTTTATTTCACTAGTGTTCAATAAATGTAAAAATAAACCATTGACAAAATAAAGATTCAGATTTAAAAGATATAATTAGAAGCGTTAGCCTAGGTTCTCTATCAAATTATAATAATCAAATAGATTGTAGAGTTTTTATTCCGATAATGAATGAACTTATTAAAATAGCATTAGATTCATTAACCTCAAGTGAAAGAATTAAAGAATTCGGTAGTGTAAAATTAATTGATTCATCTACTAGAAGATGATGTTATTTATATATATGATAAAGCTTATGTTGATTATAAATTGAGCAATATTATAAACATTAAATTTATTAACACAACTTTTTATTTTTTCCCTTGTCCCTTAACCCTTTTAGAATAAAACTTATTCCTAACTATGCATACAAATAAAAAACTCATGCCAAAACCCATCACCCCTCAAACCCTTGAAAACAGTGGATTGTTATTTTTCTTCCAATCAATAATTTACAAAATGAAAGGAGTTTATTTGGGTTATACAACTTGTATGTAATCCAAACAAACTCCTTTCCTTTTTCAAATAAACTCCTTTCACAAACCTTACTTTCTAAAGTCCTTTCATTCCTAAATTTTTGGGGCAAAAAATGAAAATAAAGTGCTTTTAGAGAAAAGGGTTAAGGGGGAAGGATTAAGGGGGGATTTTGTCCATTTTTCATTTGAAATCCCCAAGAATCTTGATAATAGCAAATACCTTAACGCATATGTTGTTCTGCTGTTATTCTGAACCATTTGGGACAGCCAGCACGTATTTTTTAATGAAATAGGAGATTGCACAAGATTAAGATACTCCTCTCCATAAAAGGCTTGAAAATCCTGCTTTAATTTTCTCTGGTGAATATAGTTGTTCATCCTTGCATAACCTTTTTCAATCAACTTAACTCGGAATTGATTCTTAAACCATTCAGGCTCCTTAAATCCAAATTGATTGTTTAAAAGTATTTCTGCATCCTCTGCCATCCACAGCATCTTCTCCATCAAATCATTTGAATAACTTATTTCTTCTTCTACTATACAGTTCTTATGAGATGCACTGATGTACCTCTGCCTGTTTCCTGCTCTTATAAGTTCTGTACTGTTATAAAGGGGTATTTTATGTTTTGAACATACAAATACCCCTGTAATTTGATGGCTTCTGTGCCAGTAGGGTTCCCCAAATGTCTCTATATCTTCTTTGAAACACTCAGGGCAAAATCTAAAATACTTATTTAAGGTAATGGAATTTGATATTAACCCTATTCTTATGTAGGAAACGGCACCCTCGCCGTTTCTCATAGTTTGGATTATTTTTTTAGCACGTTCCTCTGGAATAAATGCAGCAAGGAAAGGAAATAGGGTATGGTTGTATATAAAATACTCTGCTGTATATTTTGTACTGACAGGCATATTTTTAATTAATGCATCAAGTTGTGTAGGCAGTTCCATTGCTGCTATACAGTTCCTTGTTCCAAATAAATCCTCAAAATTGTGTATCTCTCTTATATTCCCGCTTCTCATGCAGTAGCGTGCCAGCGTACTGTATAAAAGTTCATCTGGATATGGTGTAGGAAAGAAGTTCACCATACCACCTCCATAGAAAAAATATCATCTTTAAAACTTATAATATACCCAGATTCTTTTAAAACCTCATAGGCGCTTTTATTATCCTTTTTCCCCTGTTCAACAACAGTTCGGATATCAAGTGGATTTGCCGTACTCTGTTTTTCCTTTCTTCCTTTTACCTTCCTTATTCCCTTTTTCTCTATCCCTTCCTTAATCCCATCATTCCCAACCACTGCTGCAGCATCTTCCACCATACCCTCTGCACTTACATCCTGATTTTTAGAAAGCATAGTATCAATTATTTTCTGAGCCTTCTTAGCATCCATGCCTAAATCAACAAGTTTTAATACGGCTTCCTTTTTCTCCTCCATGAGGTTTTCCTGCTTCATTTTGTTCTGTCTTTTCTTTATTTCCTTTGCCCGCAAATCCAGGTTAATAGTTTCTTTCGTCCAGGTTAAAAAGTCATTGAAATCAACACCTGCCATGCAGATATCCTCGTACTTAGCAATTTCTCTGATATTCCCTGTTTTTAATGCAGTCAGCATTGGCTGTACTAATTTTAAGTTCTCCTTCGCCGCCTTTCTAATAATATATGGGGTTATCTCTTCCTTTCCTGATGAAATAGCATAGGCTTGAGCAATGGCATAAACTTTTTTCAGCAAATCAGGTATCCCCTGCGTTTCTTCATATAAAATACTGCTTATTTCAGAAGTAAGGGGAGTTTCTTTTTTTGTCCACTGGTAGTGCCATATGGAACTTACTAATAAATCCCACACCTCATCTTTTTGAATCCTGTCGCATACCATATCGCCTCCAAGACCTGACCCTCTTCGTGCCTGCCTGAAATCCCCCTGAAGTACCTTAACTGCCTTTGGGGTTCCCACTAAAATAACTGGCACCCCTACATTATTTACAAGGTTTACAAAGAAATTCAGCATTTTTTCGCTTCCTCCCGATTTAGCCATGCTTAAATGCTGGATTTCATCTATAATTAATATGCCTAAAGAGCAGTTTCTGACTACCTGATTCATCACCGTCATCATGGCATCTGCTGTTGCCCTTGTCCTCATCATCTTTTGATAATAGTTGGTTCCCAACAGCCTGTCTATTTCTGAAAAAAATTCATACAGCAATCCCTTAATGGACCCGTCATGAGGACATTCTAATTTTACCCATACTACCTGATATGCTGAAAAAGGAATGCCCCTATACTCCGAATGAACAATAATTTGTGGGTACATATTTAGTATACGCTTCAATGAAGATGTCTTCCCTAATCCCGATATGCCTATAAGCGTAAAGCCAAAGTATGATGGATAAAATCCGTCATCATCCTTTAAATTTACAGGATTCGTTCCATAGTAGTCTCTGCAAAAGCCTTGAGCAAGTTTACTTTCAAACGGATTTCGGGAAACATACCCCTGACGCAGGACACGTGATATCTTTCTTTCCAGTTCTATATTCATGGGTAAGGGCTGAAAGACTTGAAAGAGCCTGTCTACCATATAAATTCTGTAGTGGCTGTCCAACTTCCTTTCATTTTGGTGGTATTGAGGATAAAAAGCCAGTTTTTCTACCACTTTATGAGGAGAAAGAAGATTTGGAAGTGCTTCTATGAAAGGATTATCCTGATAATCTGGTATTACCTGTTCCTTATATTGTGCTTCTTCTGCCATGCTACCATTCGGAATTATTATCTTCTTCACCCTTCAGCACCTCCTTCTGCCTTTTAAAAAGCAACTGCAGGGTATTAATCCCTTCTTCAAAGTCTTCTTCATTAAATACGCTGCTATCATAATCTCCTTTGTTATTTCCTAGTTTAAATGCTTCTTCCGCCCTTCTTGCTGTTTTTTCAATCTTCCTGTTTCCCCTTATGTTTTTTACCCTCTGCCTGTCGCTCTCTGCAGTACTTGTCTCCCTTTTATAATCTTCGTCAGCCTGTTTTACGATATCTTCTATTTCTGCAATCAGTTTTGTTTTTGCCCGTGCCACCGAATCTTTACTTTTCTCTTTCTGCATTCTTTCTACCGCCAACAAATACTCTATTTCCTCAATTGCTTTATCTTTATATCTGGTACTGCTCTCTATTAAAAAACATTTCTCATATTCTTTGGGATTATCGCCACAGACATAAATGCAGTTCATATTGCGTGGGTCATAACTTATCTTTACTCTCCACCTTCCATTTGTCCGTGCATTTGCAAATACATCATTTTTCAGCATGTGCGAAGATGCATAATACATATCTTTATATTTTATTCCTTTTTCAGTAACTACCGCTATATCAGAAGGCATAAGAGCCAATTTAACAATATCCTCTGATATACTCCGCAGGGTTCCTCCCCTGTTTGAGATTCCCCAATTCCAAAGTTCAATGGGAATGCAGGGGACATCATCCTCCACCATCATTTCGTCCCGCTTATAGTAATCTAAGTGATAATAGTTATTGTGGTATAAAATGCACTTTATCATAATCTGTGTAAACTGGTATAAATCAAGTTTTGCTTTCAATCGGTAGTCCTTGTCCCCTCTTTCCCTGCCGTCTAAATCTACAGCACCAGGTAAAAATGGTTTTACTCTCTCATTGGTAAGGCCAAAGAACCGTTCTACCGCTGATTTCAAGTCTGCACGGTATGGGGGTGTATTCTGCACTTTTATATTCAGCATGTTTATAAGGTTTTCAATGTTTCCTCCTTCCAGTTCTCCTCTATCAGCAATAATAGCCTCTGGTAAGTAGTGGACTGGCCAATCCTTCTCCTCTATCTGAATACCATACTGCCTGCAGTATTCTACTTTATTCGTGGCTGCATTTAAAAGAGCCATCATGGCACCAGTATAGGAACCGCTCTCCAGGCCTATATAGATTCCGCATATCATACGGCTAAACTTGTCAATTACTGCATAAATGGCAGGCCTGCCGATAACCCAATTTCTGTTAAATCTAGATACTAAGTAAACATCTCCTACCTGGCAGTCTATTTCAAAAGTTCCAGGCTGTATTACTCCGCTTAAAGCGCTGCCCGTTATGGCCCTGTACTGCTTTAAAAATTTCTTGTTGCTATAGCGGCTGGTTATCTCTTTTTTTATATTACGCTCCTTCTCAAACCAATATCTGAACTGGCCAAAACTTGGAATCTCTGATTGAGGTTTTATAACAGGTATCTTTACACCGTTTTCTTCTTTAAAGCCGTCTGAAAAATATTCTTTTCTCATCAGTTCATATGTCAGCGTAAGAGAGTTTTTTGCTGTAGTGTAATAATATTTATTAACAGCAATGCGGAAAATTCTTTTAATGTCCTCGGTTACATTTACCCCTTCTCCATTTATGTCCTGATACTTCCTTGGCCTGCCCCTTTTTGCATTTCCAGCCTTCCTCTCTTTACCTTTTCCCCCGCAATTCCTGTAGTCTGGTATTAAGGCATTAGGTGTTTTCCCTCTTTTCCAGTACCTCTTAAGATACTCAAACACCCACAATTCACTAATGTTATATGCTTTAGAAGCCTCACGAACTGCCTTCCTCCTGAAAGAAGACTGATAAATTTCTGGTTCCTTAGCCACCATATCATTAATCACTGCCCAAGCCTTGTCCCTCATCTTTCTATGTTTTTCTGGAATATCCTCTTCCTTTAATATAACTGCATATGCATCATCTTCTTTAATAACTACCCTTCCATCTATTAACGCACTATCTATGTCTGCAGTACTGCGCAGATACGGAGCACTATTTTTGTTAACATCAATAACATACACTAATTCTTCATCCATCCATAACACCCGTTCTATGCTGGTATTTTCATTTTCATGCTTCCATTCGATTAGCGAATTAACTGTATACTTTAACAACCTCATGCCCTCCTTTACCGCTTATTTCAGGCAGGCGCAGTGAAGAACCACTCTCATTGAGATTGATAGGCTTATCTATATTAACGACTATCCTTCTTCCTGCAATTAAATGCTTAAACAGCAGTAACCCTACCCCCGCATCCAAAGAATAGTCCTTTTCAAATTCTGATATAATTTTCCTGATATTCTGCTGATTATCTATAAGCCTATATAAAAGTGCGTCTAGTAATTCATCAAAATCATCTTTAGAAAGCCCGTTGCAGTCGTCGGAAGTCATCGCCGAATGAATCCACTCTATATTTTTTGCCCTAACATCGTTGATGTCCTTATTTGTCACAATACCCCAGTTAATTCCTTTAGCAGTCCAGTATCTTCTTTCAATCTCCAGTTTTTCAATTGTAGTCTTTTTTGATAATTCCGATGCATATTTTATGCTTCTTGCAGCGAAATTCTTTTGTCCATCAGGATTTAACAGCGTAATTAAAAATGTTGTAGTTAATATGTAGGGTTCTTTTGTTTTCTTATCTATAAACTTATCCAGTTTTAAATCTGCCGTATCTTCCAGTACTGTTTCCAGGTCTAAAAGCGGATAATGTTCCCTAATATCTACTACCTTCTCTTCCCAGTCTAATAGATAAAAGTATTTCAATTGAGAGTCAGAGAAGAAGTGGTGTATTCGCTGTGTAGTCCACCCAAATATCCTTGTTGCTCTTCCCATCGAAGGATAATCTTGTATAGTAAGCCATGGCTTATATTCCTTCCCTTCTCCCTGCCCCCTTCCTTCTTTTATCCATCTGCTTAATTTATTTGTATCCCAACTCGTATTTCTTTTAGCCATGCAAACACCTCCGTAAGTAAGTGGTAGGGACCAGTGTTTAGGAGTCATGGATTAGTATAATGGTAATTGAATCCTCACTTATTCCTAAACCCCTAAATTTTCAAAATAAAAAATGCCATTGACAACAGTTGAACACCTTTATTAGGTGACTGTGTCAATGGCACTTAGTCCATTTATGCTGTGTATTTTATTTTAACATAAAACAACTTTATTTTAAACGTAAAAATCTCACTTGAAATAATATGTAGTAATCGGATAAGATTTTGTGTAATTCCAGACATAAGGAGGTATTTTATGAGGCATAGTGTTTTTATAACTATAAAATTGGTAATTCTCATAAGCATATTTTTAATACCATTTGCTGTTACTTCAGAAAATATCCTTATTCGCTTTATTGCAGGCTCTTTATTAGGCATATCCCTTATTATATTTCTTTCTTTTACCTTAAAAGTTCAATCAGCCTTTGAGAAAGATAAGGAACATTAAAGTTATGAGAAAAGGGTTTTAGTAGTTGTATAATCTACTAAAACCTTTTTAATTCTAAAGACTAAAAGATATGCATTAATGAAAAACATGGTTTTCAATGTTATAATTCTTAATATAATCCCAATATGCTTTTACTTCATCCTGCTCGAACATTTCATAAATGCTTTCAATTGCATCGTAAAATTCCTTGTACGCCTTTTGCATGTGGGATTTCATCTTTGTTTGCAGATGCAGCAAAGAATAATTGCAATATACTAAGTCCCTCAACACTAGAAATTCTGCTACACTTGTTTCAAATTTGATATCCTTCTTGTCATATGGCTCGGCCATCAAGATAAGCAATTTAGCCATTATCATCTCTGTATTACTGATATTTTCATGGATTGCAAAGTTATTTATTATTTCTTCCTCATACTTTAATATCTCATAGTGTCTATTTACCTGCTGCAACAAAACCAATAGTAATTTCTTAGGAATCTTAATCTCAATACTTTCCTCATTAAACTTAAAATAAATTTCTTCTGGTTTCAAAAGCATATAATATGCCCTCCCTATTATTATGAAATTCCTATTCTGAACTTCATTTAATATAAGGAGGACTATATGCTCTCTTCAAGTTTTAAAGACAATTAAATGGAGTATGCTTCATATCAATTGAGGCGAAATAACTAATGAACCTTTTAGTGATAGATTTCATTAATTCTTAAATTTAAGTTTGATTTATCGAATAGCACTTGATGTCTTCCATCAAATCATTAATGCTTCTATAGTAACAATCTATGAATGTATCATTAATATCATCTTCTAGATTTTCTATATAAAGATTTACCCTATAAAATATATCCAGCCTTTCATCAAACCCTTTGTCAATTTGTAAGTCATTAAACATAAAAGTCTCCAATACTGTAAAATTCCCAAAAATCGTTACGCCTTTCATGGTTAATCACTCCATTCAGTTTTTATTTGGAGGTTATTATATAAACATTACCTTGAAAATCAACTTTCGGAGTGATTTTTTTAACTAGGAAGTAGGCTTATTAATCTTATTAAGGATTCTGGCTCATATCTTTTTATGGTATAATTTAATAGAAATCCTGTAAAGCGAGGTAGAATTAATGGCTTTCACGGAAAAATCGAAAGAAGAATTTGTGCAATTGTCTGAAGAAAATAAAGAAGAAATCGAAACTCTTATGGATATAGTAATTAATGAAAACAAGGAGGCTCTCGAAAAGTTGGGAAAATTATGAGGTTTTTAAGCCTCAGCAATACTTTCTAAAAGTAAAATTAGTGAAAAAAACTCTAACAGAAAACCTTTTCTCAACTTCCTATTGACAATTTGGTATTATATCTTTTTGCCCTCTATACGAAATGTACTGGATTTACAGAACTGTTTCATATGTAATATCATATATAATTATTAACTGTTAGATTTAAGTCTTTTAATCACTTCAACATAATCTTCAATGTCAAGCACTTGTTCTATTTCAATATCACCGTTATTTACCAATTCTGATAACTTTATGATTTTTAACTCTTTTTGATTTGCAAATCCTAAATCTTCAATAATTTTTTGGCCGTCATCAGTAATATAATCTTCTAGTTCCCCCTTTTTAAGTATAAAAATATTACTTGCTTTTAATTTATCTATGTAATTATAAACTTTAGTTTTAATATCTTCATAGTTCTCTAATATTCTATAATTTACTTTTTTGGTTACTTTAGGTCTCACATACAGCCATATCTCTTTTAACTTGTCATTATATTCTTCAGTAGCACAAATTTCGTCTATAACAGTACATAATGATTTTGCATCCATACTTTTATCAGGTTTTAATAATTTTTCTCTTATATCTTTGCTCTTTATCCACGGCTCATCAATTGGTATTATCTCATTTAATGTATTTCTGATATCATTCAATTCTTCTTGAGAATACATTTCAATAAATACATCAATCTGCTCTAATCCATTATGAAGAATATCAAAATCAGCAATAACGTAATATTCAATTCCTAAACAAGACAATACCTCCATATACGGCCTGAAGAAAGATTTTCCGCCTACTTTGGCTACACTAATATTGTTATAATCCAAAAAACCTTTTTCTTGATAATAATGCTCTGCTATTAATGGTATTAAATATTCCTCGCCACCTTCTACCAATATAACTTTGTCTGCAAAAAATATTTCTGCATTCTTAGTAGATATTATATTTTGAAGTTTTGCAAGTTCTTTATGCTTACCTGTCTCCATTTGTATACGTTTTGTTTTTGTTTTTCCATCAACCTTCTTAACTATTATTATATTGCCTATATCAGTGTTTCTTATAAACTCAGATGAATGAGTCGTAATAATGACTTGATTTCTATTTGTAGAATTAAGGTTAACAAACTCATCAAATTTATTTGAGACAACCCTTCTAGCCTGCGGATGTAAATATATTTCTGGCTCTTCAACCACAAGCAGTGAAGAGTTTTTATGAAATTTACTACAATAATAAGAAAATAGTGATATTACAACTGCACTCTGAATGCCTGTCCCTTTATCCTCTAATAAACCTTCAACGCCATCATTAACAAATATATTTATTCCTTTATATATATCATCTTTAGTATTTTGGAGAAGTTGGAAGGATATACTGTTATGATAAATAGCCTTTTTGATTTTTTCTTCTATATCTGATGCAGCATTAATAAAGATATTATCAGTAATTTCTTTTATCTCACTGAGTTTCTTATCTATTTCTCTTTTTTGGCTAGGATTGCAGTTTTCCCAGATATCTTTTATTAATCTTCCATACCAACTCCACGTGTTAATCCTAAGTTCTTTATTTATATCTCTAACCGCTGATAAAATTGCACTTGTAATCAGTGAATTCTTCAAATCATTAGAAAACTTTGAGCATCTATAATATTGGTTACCATGCTTTAAAAAAATTGAATATGTTTTTGAATAATTACTCTGCTGATTATCCATATCATAATCCATGTTTTCGATTTCAGCATTTTTTATAACTGAAAAATAAATATATAACTCTTGAGCATTTCTAAATATATCAAACAACTCTTCTGTGTCCTTACAGTATCTTCTATTACTTAGAGTATCAAAATTTTTTATGAGTAACTCAGGATTTTTGTTTGCGTTAAAAAAATCCTCTAACAAATTTTTGTCTCCTACAGTCGCTAACCATGCTCCACTAACACTTTTAAACAATTCTTCATTAATGTCATTTCCCTCTAATTTTACTGCTATAAAAAACGCTTTTTTAACCTTTTCATTTCCATCTTCGTAACATGTAAAAAAGTCTTTCTCATTTATATCTAAATATACTGGGTTCTTCTCTCCTAAAACTAAATCTAATGCTTTAACAATATTACTCTTGCCAGAATTATTTTTACCTACCAATACATTCTTCCCAGGTCTAAAATCAATACTTTCTTTCTCTATACTTCTAAAATTTCTTATTAAAAGTTTTGATACAAACATATCCTTCCTCCTGTATTGATAATACAAAGGCATAACTAATTTCATATTCATTATATATCTTACAAGAAGAATTTTCCACAAAACCTGTCAACAAAACTACGTTTTAGTAGCCAATATTAATAAATCCAATCTCTCAAGACACCATTATAGGTTTTTAAAAATCCAATTAACGCTAAAAAAATTGGCTACAAAAAAATATATCCCATTTTTCAACCTTAACTTGAACCCATAGGCCTTATTTTTCTATAATTTTTTGTAAATCACAGAAAGGAGTTTAATGAGCATATGAAGGATAATTTTGATGCCACTAATATAGAAGAGTTGCTTCAATTCTTTAGAAAACACCTATTAGAAAATGACAAAAGTGCAGGAACCTGCGAAACTTACTGCATTAATGTTCGCCTTTTTGCAGAGTATATTACGGAAACTTTTGCTGAAAACTTTGACCCACGGAAAATTAGTCCCTTGGATATAAGAGAATATCGAAACTACCTGTTAAATATTAAAAAACTGTCTGTTAATACAGTTAATAACCGTATCTCTACACTGAATGAATTCTATAAGTATCTCACCAAAAAAAACATTGTATCTGCAAATCCTGTAGAAAAAATAAGAAAGATTAAAATGCAGTCACCTCCTAAACGGGTTACAATTGACGACTTGATGTTTAAACGGCTGCGCAGGCAATTTGAGCACTATGGCAGAGAGGTAGAAAAAGTCATTTTCTTTTTGTTATTTTTAACAGGAGTCCGTGTATCTGAATTAATAAACATTAAAGTTGATGACATTGTAATTAATCCCCGCAGTGGTATATTAAAAGTCCAATCAGGTAAGGGTATGAAATATAGGGAAATACCGCTTAATGCTACATGCAGGCAGATAATTAGCGATTATCTTGAGTATCGGAAATCTAAAGGCATTAAATCCCCATATTTGATTACAACAGAACGTTCTGCAAAGGCCTGCCGCAGCAGTATTAATAAAATTCTAAAAAAGCATGGTAACAAAATAGGCTTTCCTGAAATCAGCCCCCATGTAGCAAGAAGATATTTCTTAACAAAGGTTTTAGAAGTCTCTGATATCAGTACGGCTATGGAACTGGCAGGGCATAGTTCCGTACAAACTACCATCCAGTACGTGCCAAGTACTGAAAAACGCAAACAGGATGCTGTAACCAAAATAACTAATGATATTGATTAATCTCTTAGTGATAACTTGGTACTCACAAACTTTTATAGAAGAGTGGTTGTATTGAATCCGCCACTCTTTTAAATATTTTTAGTATTATATACTTTAGAAACAGTAATCCTATATTTTAATTGTACACCCTTCAATCCTATCTATTAGAACTAAACGATGTAACCTCTGAATATTTACCATGTAACCAAAACTTTAACCCCTTATAACTATGCCAAACCTAGTGATACCAAGGATGTAACCAATGTAACTATAATTTATGCACTAGCATATAAGAAATATTTATATATTTTTTTATTTGTACTTTTACTTAATATCCAGACAAACTTTTATATTTATTACATATATATATAAATAATAGTTACAATAGTTACATTGTTGATATTACTAGGTTTAAGATAGTTACTTTTAAGTTACTTAATAGTTACAATCTCAGCAAAATGGTTACATCAGTATGTGTGAATCTACTTTTTCACAGGTTTTGGGTACTAAGTTTAGAGTATAATAAATATATAATTCTTTCTATGCTTTTAGTATCAAAACATATAAAAGAACCTCCACTGTTTAGAGGAGGCTCTTACACTTATTCTACCAGCGCAGAAATATCAAGAATCTCTTTTAACTTAGCAATATCAAGTGTATAGGCTTTTACTGGTTTATCAACACCCTTAGGTGTATTGAAACGTACTGTCTTATAATCAGAAAAATACTCTTTTGTTCGTAATTGCTTTCTGAACTGCGGAAAAGATAAAACTTCCACATCTAATACATTATTTTCTCTTACATACTTTGTAATTTTATCATATAAAGGACTAATATTCAGCGCCAACTCAGTACCCTGATTTATAACCTGATAATCACTACCCTTTACGAGTACCCCTGCTTCTTCCATACGGCAGATAACCTCTAGAACTCTCTCTATGCTTCCTTTAGCCTCATTTTGTCCATCCAGTAGATAATCATTCACGCCACTTATAACGGCATCAAATAGTTCTTTCATACTATATCCTACACTTTTCTCAAAATTCATGTTTAATGAATCGTATACATCTTTGAGAAGAAGCAATCCCTGCATGCAATTTGCAATAGAATTCTTAACCCTGGATGGTAAACTTAAATTTATCTTGTCTTCGATTGCTCTATGCCTTCTTATCAAATCATTAGGCTCTATTTTTAATACTTGGTTTAATAGACTTCTTCCAAGCATTCTTAGTTCTCTTGAACGCCGTTTTAGCATTTTAAATCGTCCTTGAATAACCTCATCCCTAATATTCGCTTTAGAGTACAAGACTTCCAGACTGCGTTCCTTTATAGCAGTTTCATCGAAGCCCATTTCCCCTACTAGAATTATGGGGGCAAGAGGTTGATATTCATTGAGTATCAAATCAGGCCTGCCTCTATAGGCAGGTGTTCTGTCATAGGTATTTCTTAACAGGTCAGAAATTTCATCCATTCTGTTCTTATTTAACTTGGTAGGCTTATATTCAGTTATAATCATAGGGATAAGATTGCTGCTTGCTGACATTTTTGCGTTTACAAATCTTGTTATCTGCCCGCTGCTTATAATGCAATTTGTTGCAGCAAATATAGGCATAATAACATTTTCAACTGTTTCACTTTTCCCCGAACCTGATTCGCCCGTAATAATTAAGTAGTTATGCTTTATTCTCCCGCTTTGCCATAATTTTTCTTTCAAAAAACAACTTGCACAAAAACCGATAATAGTCGCTGTAATAGGAAGAATATTAAAATTAAAAAGAAGTTTTGATAATTGCGCTAATCCAATATTATCTATAGGCTGTACTTCAGCAAGTCCAGTGCCGATACACTTTGAGTTTTCCATGATTACAATATCATCAACAATATTGTCATTTTTATCAATGGCTTTTGTGTCTGATACAAAAATGTACTGTGACTCTTTTTTCACAATACCTATATAACTTACACCTGTCTTAACAGCATAAGGTTTCCTGGAGACGATATCCTTAATAATCTCAAGGTCGTGGTCATTTCCCTGGTATATAAGGTCTATACTGTTGCGGTTAAGGGCACTCTTAAACTTACTGGTAGAAGAAAAATCACTGGTATATAAAATCTTTGTTATCAACTTGTTGCTAGTGGTATGAAATTCCACTTTAAACTGTGCTTCATTGTCCATTTGTACCATTTCAATTGGGATTATAATAAAATTAGACAGTGTTACTTTATCTCCGTTTGCTTTTATTTTAATATATCGGTTATCCTGCTCAATAATGCTGCTGCCAACTCTGCTTAGCACCTCATCAATATAGATAACAGGTGCTTTTTCTTGATTTATAATACTGTTTTGTTTCATACAAATCTCTCCTTTGCCTTAATAATTAAGTTTTTTAACCTTTGCAAAGGCTTGTTTGTCCTGGACATTTTTAGTATAACACATAATTTTTTCAATCTTTTTTGAGGGCAAATCAAAGCCTTTTCAAAAAATCTGACATATTATGAAACAAAACAGTATCAATTTCAAATTTTAATTTGTTTTTTTACTTGTTGAATTAAATTTTAGTAACTTATTACTTCATACGTAAAAAATAAAAAAGGATAAGTTATTTCAACCTATCCTCTCCAAATTTTCTTCTTCTCTAGTTATTAAACTTCAGAATTATTTTCCTTTTAGTATAGACCTAATGGCATATACACTTACAATAGTTATACCTATTAACCCAGTTATTATAACATATACCATGGCTTACTTCCCCTCTTGGCAAGTCAGGGATAAAGTTTCCCCTATCCCTGCTGCTTTATCACCCTCCACTCTCTTCTGTTATCTGAAATAACAAACCATGTAACTATTAGAAAAGGTATAATTGCCAGCCACCTGTATTCGAAAAAAGTTTTCTGGTATAAATAATAAAGCATAAAAAATACTATATATGCAACTGCGGTTGGTATTACTATATTAAGCATAATATTTATTTTCTTTTTCATCGATAATCATCTCCTCTGATATATAAATTTGTAAAATAATTGTAGCGCGCAAACAGGTATATGTCAGGTCCATTTTCAAAAATTGTAATGGATTTGTAATTATTTTTTTGAATTTTATCGCTTCGAAACACCATTAAACTCTTGATACATAAGCCTTTCCCCTTCTCAACTAATATACATAATATTATAGGGGTTTAGGACATAAGGTACTAAAGGGTAATAGAGGTAATATGGCTTATAGGAACGATAGTAACCTAATAGGAGTTTCTTTATTCTATTCTATTCTATGTTAAACACCATTTTCTCTAGTTCGTCTATAGTATTGATGCTTGAAACCTTTCTAATCCAATCCATTAAAATACTCTCATTTTGCTGGTTTATAATTGCATGGTGTAGATAGTCAGATAAAGAGTCAAATTTATGTAAAAGGATTATTAGCAACGAATTTCGCATTCCCTCCTTAATCCCTTCATCCTTAATACTTACCCATACCTCACTATCCATCATCCATTCTTTTAAAACCTTAACCCCTTGTTTACCTGTCAACTTTGATACAATTTCTGAAATTACTGTTAAGTACGCCATCCGCTCTTCTTCATCCTTTATTTTCTCTATGAGGGACATAACTTTCAGCAGTACTTCGTTGAAAGGTAAATAATGCTGCATGAATGCCAGAAATACCAGATTCAATTTATCTCTCTCATTAAGCAGATAGCCTGAACTAATTTTTTGACTTAGTTCCTCATACACTTTTCCCGCATCAATACCAGACAAATCTACTATCTGAGCCTCATAGCGTACTGAACCAAAGCACTTATCCCTTTCGCCATTTTGCGCGTTTCCAAAATTCAGAATAAAAGTCTTTACCTGCATCCTATATCTTAATACTATGCTCATGTCATAGGTCAACATGCTCTGGAGGTCGGGTTTTATTTCATCATTCATAATTTCCATGTGAAGTAATGTATCATCTTCAAGTAAAAACATCAATAATGGTAGTTTATAATTCTCTATCCTTTCTACTTCCACTATTTCCTTAACCCTTCCTAACTCTAACCCTATCCCCATAAAGGACAGCCCTTGGAATATCCTATTTAAGCATTTTTCGATAAAACTTTCTTCCTGAAAAGTTGCTCTCATATCCATCACCTCTAACCTTGAACCTAATTGCCCAAACTTTTTTGTAAAAAATAAAAAGCACATCCTCCTTAATTACTGCCAGCATTAATCTGGCTGTATAAAGAGAATATGCTCTCCATCTGTGTCGCTAACGCTATTGTAGCGCATATATATAAAGAAAACAATCATATTGTAATTATTATTGGTAAACTACCCAATTTATCTTAACCTTGTAATCCTTCTACCCTATTTAAAACTTTTGCCTATATTAATTTGACTTCCCATACACCTGTTACTATAATATTTCAAATTTTCGTGAGGGAGTGGTCGATGTGATAAATTTGGAAATTTTCAGAATAGAACTAAATTACCTGCAACAGGTTATTAAGAGCATTATAGGAGATAAGGTTTCAAGGGAAATAAGTGAAGCAATCACAGCATTAGTCACTTGTTTCCTTAATCCTAGTACCTATGATTCCTCGCTTTTTTCTTACATTCAAACGATTGAACAGTACATAAATCAGATTCAGAAAGAATTTGAACCTTATGAATATAAACTCCTCATGAACAATATCCCCACCATAAGGATTTTCATGGAAAAAGTAAAAACTGAAATACCTAAATGCTAACAATATTAGGCTTTGCAGGATAGACAACCCTATCCCCAAAGCCTTATTTCATATTCCTATTAGCCTTGTCTCTTTATAAATTCGAACAGGTCTGAATTATCCATCTTTCTAAAAGCAATAGCCTTTTCAATATTAGTTAAAACCACCTGATTGCCCCTAATTTTTCCAATCAAGGTGTAATGTGGGTCATCGGTGTATCCAATAATAAAATTCTTTGCTCCTTTTTCTATATTCATTGATTCCAACTGTTTTAAAATATTTTCCCTGTCTAATTCATATTCATCAATAAGTTTATCACTTTCAATTATAACCTTATTCATATAAGGATTTCTCCCTTCCTATATACTATACGCTTTATTATATTGTAAAAACCTTAAACCTTTCAACCATATTCCAAAACACGTCTTTGGTAGTATCTAATACATATTTATGTTCTTTGTTCCTTATCCCCCTTATCTTATCCCTATACCCCTCTTAACACACCTTCTTATATATTCCATCTTTTCGCCTGTATACCGCATCTGAAACCTTATTGGGGTCGGAATCTGTTTCTATCAAATATTTAAGTAATTCCTGATTATAATAACTAAACTTTGCAATAAAGATAGATGAATTGCCAGGAACTGCAATTAAGATATCATCTCCTACTTTACTTTGTATTTGTTTGTTAAATACCTTGGATAAAAGCAGCGAACTGGCATAATCGGTAGTATATCTTAGTGTATATACCTGCATTCCCTTATCTAAAGGCACGAGAGCAGCAGATATTTTATTTATATTTTCCTCAGCCTTTCGTTCAAGTAAACTAAAATCCACATCATCATCAGTTGTGAAGAAACGAAAAGTTTCTCCCATGTCTGAAACAAACAAGATATCAATATCCAAAAAGGCTTTCTTTCTGTAAAACTGGACTTTTGAATTTATCCCAAAATCATGTCTTTTTAATATCGGGTATACATTAGCATAATCTACTTTAAATTTATATTTATCCAATATTTCAGAAGCAATTTTTACATATAATTCCTTTGTGTTACAGTAGTCTGTCATTTGATATTCTCTAAACATACTGCCGAGCGGAAGTTCTACATAGGTTACTCCAGAGCCAAGATGAATTAAGTTTTCTCCTACTTTTACTTCTGGAAATACCTTCTTAAAATCATATGAAATTTTTTCTGTAAACTCCTGAAATGTGAGCATCTTGTCATCCCCTTAAAACAGTTTACATGTTACTATAATATCAAAGCATTTTAATTATATCTGACACTTAATTCTAACAATGTAGTAAATTCCCCAGTCAATCATAGCCTCGTCAATAACAATTTGATACCTACAATTTTTGAAAACACCTTTCCCAAAGCGTTTGATATACGTAAATAAATTTATCTGTTTCAAAAACTTACTGTTTTCATTGATACTGCTATCGCTGCAATACTCTACCATTAATTGCCTGTTAACCACTAAAATCAAATCTTCCATAACCCTTATATATGATTCTACCCCTTTACCTTCCTCATATTATCCACCAAATATAAAAAAGGCATATCTTCCTTACGCCTCATTCCAGTTGCAACTGGCCGTAAAGGAGATATGCCTCCGTCAGTATCTTTTATTTCTATCAAATAATTATTCTGAGATATATTAAGTCTTCGATTTTATTAGAAATATCATATTTCTGTAAATAATCTTCCACATCCTGGACTATCCAAATGCTTTCAGAAGCCTCTTTCAATATGGGTCTGTCCATTGATGGTATGTAGGTAAATACATCTTCTACAGTACCATCCACAAGAATTTCTGTGAAACATGTAGTTTTGGGTCCTAAATACATTCCACATCTAAAGAACCCTTCTGCATAAGGAACATTCCCTTTGCTATATAATTGCCCTTTACCGTGTGCATGACATCCCTTTATTCCACCTATATATTTGACATCCCCATTTTTATATGGTATTACAACCGTTGGAACCATTTTTCTATAAAATTCTCTGTTAAACTCTCTGCATGATTTAAAAAATTCTGCTTGCTCTTTTGTTACTTTAATACTTGTATCATCCCGACGTTTTGCACAGTCGCTCGTTAATGTTTTGTTAACCCCTAGCACCTCATTACCTATTTCCTTTTTTATCATCTTAATCTCTCCTTTCAAAAATTATGTTTTCAACTAATATGGAGATAGCGTTCTCCATATGTACTTTCTTCATTAAAGGAAAGTTGATTTATAAATAGGTCATAAGTACTATGGGTATAAACTATATATAATATGCCAGGACCGTGAAAGATTTAATTGTCAAGGTTCCAAGTTTTTATATATGAAATAATAACAAGAAAATATTACCACAACCTTCTATAATATGCAAGAGCCCCAAGAATATTTGTTTCAAAATGTAATATTTTCCTTAGACCTTACACAACTATTCCTTAAAGGAATACCCTACATTATCAACTCCAATGAACCCTACTGCCTCCCAGCAAATACCTGTTGGATGAATTTTCTTTCTTATTTGAAAGCAGTGTTCTATTCCATCGCAGTCTGTAAAAGTTGCTTCTTTTTCATAATCTTTCTAATCTTCAACTCCAAGTATATCTGCCATATATCTATTATAGCAGTCTTCACATATAAAATGAGACGGCTCATCTTCTTTTATAGTTAGGACTACCATGCCATAACCGCTAGAGTCTTTACAACACCATTGACACCTATTCATACAAATTCTCTCCTTAAAATCACCTTGAATTACCCTTGATTCCTATACTTTCCTATTACCCTTTATTATCCTGTTTGCAATAGAAGTTAACTGGTCTTTTACCAATATCTTTTCCTTCCACCTGTCAGGGATAGCATCATGGCCATAGTACACCCCAGCCATTCCTCCTGTAATAGCGGCTATAGTGTCCGCATCTCCTCCAAGGTTGGCTGCTTCACATACAGCATCCTCAAAGGATGAGGTGTTAATAAAACACCATAGTACACATAACAGAGTATCATATACATATCCAGAAGGCCTCAGTTCATCCTTCGACATTTGAAATACCTTTTTATATTCTGGATACTTTTCAATATATTCCCTAATAGGTGGTATTTTAGGCTTATCATTTAGATACTGGTAAACTAACAGATTGTAAAACTGGCAGGCATCCGTTGCTTTTTGGTCATAATGAGTAAGCAGGCTTTGTAAAGCAGTTATCTCCAGCATTTTTTCAGCGTCATTATAATATAACGCAACTGGCAAGCATCTCATAAGTGAACCATTCCCAGCACTCATACCACCTGTTGCCTGATGGGCATAGTAGGCAGTTTTCATCCAGTCACTGCTTCGTTTATACTCGCTAAGTGCAATTCTGATGATATTACCGATATCCTTTGGTTTACTATCATACCATTTAATAAAGTGTTTTCCGATATCTTCAATAGGATTCTCTGGGTTATCCAAGATGCCTTCTGCCACAGCAATAGTCATCATTGTATCATCCGTCACTTCTCCAGGTGCTAAATCCCAACAGCCTCCACCTATAATATCTTTTAAATACCCATATTTCCTTTTAATCTCATCCTTTGACATGAATTCCAGCGTTCCACCCAGAGCATCTCCGCAAGCAACACCAAAAAGCCCTCCGAGTATTCGTTCATATCTGTGCATAAAATACACTTCCTTAATTAGGATTTTACAATTTCTATTTTCATCATGTTATCTTCAACTATTTGCTTATTAAAATTGAACAATAAATTCTTAACTTAAATACAATTATAGCATAACATGCAACGATAAAAGGAATCTGTTTCAAATTAACAGATTCCTTTTATCGTTAGATAATTTTACCTTTAAGTTGTATTCTTTTGCCTTTACCGCCAGATGGGTATGTCCATCGGAACGGAGTTCCGAAATGTCCATCATTAATTGTTAAGATATCCTCTATGTACTCTTCTAATTTGTGAATTTTAAATTCAGATGTTTCATTTTGATATGTTATTATATAATCAGCCCACTGCGTTTCAGGATTTCCATCCCCGCCAACACCACCATATACCCATAATGATAATCTCCTATTATATTTTGGTAATTCTTTTTCTAAATATTGGGTAAGTTCTTTGCCGAGTGCTTTCAATCCTCCAAGTTCTTGGAACAGTTCTAATGTCTGTATTAACTTTTTATCCGTAATTTTTAATACATCAATAAATTTGTCAACAGGATATTCATGTACACTTACCCAATCACTGCTCGTTCTTTTACAACTAAAAGTATAATTTTTAGTGCTTCCATCATTAAATGTTACTATAAGTAACACATCTGTTTCAGGCTTTCCTCCAGAAGGTAACAACTCAATATCTCTGGTAGCACTTATTTGTTTTATAATAACAGGGTTAGTAATATTAATACTATCCATTATTTGTTTAAAATACGGATAAAATAACCCTGTTTCAAGTTCATCGATATTAGCCCATTTTGCAAAGTTTTTCTGGCTGTTTAGAATTACTTCTATCTGTTCTTCAAAATTAAGTCCCTGCAATGCTTTTTGTTGTCCTGTTATTCTATCAGCAAGATACTTCTTTTCAATCATTGCATATAATTCTGATTGACTTACTACATCATCTATGGCAGAATAAATTTGGTTATTTAATATTCTATTATAGTAAGATATTGCATTGTTGCGTTCTGAATCAGAAATATCGTCAGGATATACGATGATTGATTTTGTTATTTCATCTTTTACTTTTTTAATATGATATGCGTTCCATTGTTGGATATTAATTCTGTCTGTCCGTATTGATGTAGTAGAATGTACTATCCATTTTTCTCCATCATCAAACTTAATTAAAAACTGGAAGTAAAACTGCTCAGGATTAATATCCCTGTAACCAGCCCTGATAGGAGTCTGGTATTCTGCTATATAACCCTTTTTCTTTGTAAGCGTCAAATCCATCCCACATTAACAAGGAACCAACTCCATGAGATAATATTCTCGAAGGAGGTAATCATATGAATAGCAACGAGGAGAAAAGAACAAAGTGGGCAAGTCGAATTG
>JAALLQ010000122.1_pt1 | contig 26326 bp, 21 predicted proteins | sample 7245921 | NCBI WGS metagenome assembly JAALLQ01 (sample SAMN13049200, study PRJNA578106) | oil field metagenome | isolation source: filtered produced water from oil reservoir B7 | place: USA:offshore Texas | collected 2016 | reverse complement strand
TTCCATTGCCTCCCAAACCAATTTGCTGGCCCTGAACGCAACCATTGAGGCCGCACGGGCCGGTGACGCCGGGAAAGGCTTCGTAGTGGTCGCCAATGAAGTCAAAATGCTGGCGACACAATCCGCGCGGGCAGCAGAGGATATCGAACAGCGCATCCGCACGCTGCGGCAGGACATGCAGGCGATTTATCAGACCATGCAAGCCGGGGCGAGCGCAGTTGATGAAGGCCATGACACGGTGATTGGATTGACGCAATCCTTGTCAGAAATCAGCGCACAGGTTCGCATGGTTAGCGGACGAATGAATGAAATTTCCGGTCTATTGCAAGAACAGAACACGGCAGCCCATGACGTTTCTGCAAACTCGGAAACCCTGGCCGACATTGCCCGCGACAATCATGATAACATTCAGGCTGTGGTCAAAAGCGTTCAAAGCATCAGCGATGATCTGGACCAGCAAATTATCAACATTGTCCGCCCCGACAGTGATATTGACTTGGTTGAACGGGCGAAACTTGACCACGTTGTCTATAAAAAACGCTTGGTCAACGCATTGGTCGGGCAGGAGACCATTGCCCGCAAGGGATTGCAGGACCATCACAATTGCCGTTTGGGTAAATGGTACGATGCAATCCAGAATCAAGACGTCCTGAAACTTGCCAGCTTCAAGGCATTGAACGCACCCCATGAACGGGTTCACCGCCATGGCAATGCCATGCTGGAAGCCATTCATGCTGAAGATCACGACACTGCGATTAAGGAACTGCGGCTGCTTGAAGACGCATCAACCGAGGTTCTAACCCTGTTGGAGCGTGTTCGTCAGGACTTGATATCCATGGCAGAGCGTGAAGCACAGGCGGCCTAATCCCTACAGGACGTCTTGATCCTTAAGCTTTTTGGCCTGATTGCGCGGAATTTGCATAAAGATACCTTCCGCATGCATGCGCCGCGCAACCACCGCCCGCAAGGTGGCCTCGGCTTCCTCTTCACTGAGGCCGAGGTCATCCCGCAAAATATCAAGCTGATGTTTTTCTTCTGTCGTAATCAGGCCATCTGCCAAGGCATTGGTAACTTCTTCTTCGTAATGCTTTCGGCTGCGGCGCATTTGCGCCGAAAATGCCGATGACAGAATACCTGCTGGCAACGCCACCATACCGATACCAATCACGGCAATCACCGCGCCAAGAAACTGCCCTGCTGGCGTAACCGGCACCATGTCACCATACCCAACCGTAGTCAGCGTTACCGCCGCCCAATACATAGCTGCCGGGATATGGCAAAACACTTCAGGCTGGGCCGGATGCTCAAACACATAGGCAACGCTGGCGGACATCACCACCATCAATGCCAGAATGGATAACACTGCCCCAATGCTTCGTGCCTCTTGCCGGATAACTTCCAACAGCAACGATAGCGCCGGGAAATAGCGGGTGACTTTCAACACCCGTAACAACCGCAACAGCCGCAGAACCCGCAAGTCCATCAACAGCGCCCATTGCAGATAAAACGGAACAATCGCCAGCAAATCCACCAAGGCCAGCGGAGACAGCACATAGCGGAACCGGACCTTCATTCGGCCCATGAACGATAAGTCCGCGTCCTCTTCAGGTTCAACGCTGCACCAGACACGGGCAACATATTCGACCGTGAACACCATAACCGATGCCACATCAAAGGCATGGAACAGCGGCCCGGCCTTTGCATAGATCCACGGCACAGTTTCCAGAATCACAGCCAATGCGTTGAGAACAATCAGCCACAACAAAAGCCGATTCAGCAACAGATTCCAGCGGGAGGGCTCTACGATATCCGGCTCCAGCAGGGCATGCACGCGCTGCCGCCAATGCAAATAGGCGGTTTTGGCTGTGCTATGCCCGACTTGACCTGTTTCCATCGCGTTAGTGTGCCTGATTCCAGTTTTCGCCAATCCCGGCATCCACATCCAGCGGCACCGAAAGCGTCGCTGCATTTTCCATGACTGGCTTCACCAAATTCACCAAATCTTCGGCCTGATCCTTATGAACTTCAAACACCAATTCATCATGGACCTGCAATATTGCCTTGGCATCAAGACCGGACGCACGAATTGCCGCTTCGACCTCAATCACCGCCCGTTTCATGATGTCTGCAGCACCGCCCTGAATAGGAGCGTTAATCGCGGCACGTTCGGCAAAGCCGCGCTGAGCACCGTTTTTAGCCGTAATCCCCGGCGTGGAGCAAATCCGACCAAACGGCGTTTTGACAAAGCCATGCTCACGGGCATATTCGCGAGTTTCCTCCATATACACTTGAATTTCCGGGTACTGCAGGAAATATGCATCAATGTAGCCCTTGGCTTCTCCGTTGGGGATGTCCAACTGCCGCGCCAGACCGAATGCGGAAATCCCATAAATAATGCCGAAGTTAATCGCCTTTGCCCGGCGGCGCAGCATGGGGTCCATACCGTCCATGGGCACACCGAAAACCTGTGACGCAGTCGCCGCGTGAATATCCGCCCCCTCGGCAAACGCCTGCTTCAGGGCTTTAACATCCGCCACATGCGCCATCAGGCGTAACTCTACCTGTGAATAGTCTGCCGAAACCAAAACATAACCGGGGGCCGGAACAAACGCTTCACGGATGCGGCGACCTTCTTCTGTACGGATCGGAATATTCTGCAAATTCGGGTCGGAGGACGACAGGCGACCGGTCGAGGTTCCGGTCAGGCCAAACGTCGTATGGACGCGCCCGGTTTTCGGGTTCACCTGCTCAACCAAGGCATCGGCATACGTGGACTTCAGCTTCTGCAACTGTCGCCATTCCAGAACCTTCGCCGGAAGCGGATGCTCTGTCGCAAGTTTTTCCAGCACCGATGCATCCGTTGAGTAGGCCTTGGTCTTGGAACTTTTTTTACCGCTTTCCAAACCCAATTTTTCGAACAGGACTTCCCCTAACTGTTTCGGGGATGCGATGTTGAATGGATCACCTGCCAATTCGTGAACTTCGGCCTCATAGGTTGCCATACGAGCGGCAAAATCCTGACTCATCGCATGGAGTTTGGCAGCATCAACTGCCACACCACGACCTTCCATGTCAGCAAGGGCCGTAACCATCGGGCGGTCATACCGTTGATAGACCTCCACCCGCCGCTCTTCCAGCAAACGTGCCTTCAGGACTTCGTGCAAACGCCATGTGATATCCGCATCTTCTGCGGCATACGCCAAGGCAGCATCCAAGGACACCTTATCAAAGGTAATTTGGGATTTGCCCTTACCGCAGACTTCGGAAAACGGAATGGTGTCATGGTCAAAGTACAGCTTTGCCAGCTCATCCATCCCATGACCATGGGCGGTCCCATCCACCACATACGACATCACCATAGTATCGTCGATGGGGGTGACATCACACCCCTCGCCACGGAAAATGTGCATATCGTATTTGATGTTCTGACCGATTTTTAGAATGCCCGGATCACAAAGCATGGAACCAAGGCACGCCAAGGCATCCGCCACCGGAATCTGTTTTGGCGCGTCCAAGTGGTCGGAGCCAAAGTCCAAGCCACCCATTGCCGTATCGTTGGCATCCCCTTCAATCAGGCCATGGCGCAACGGGATATAACATGCCTGCCCCGGCCCAGTTGCCAAAGATATGCCAACCAGTTGGGCTGTAAACGGATTCAGCCCTGTAGTCTCCGTATCCACTGCAACCGCACCAATGTCCTTGGCGCGATGAACCCAGACCTTCAAAGCCTCCAGATCGGTTACCAGTTCATAACCATCACGGGAAATCGGCGTTGCAATCGGCATCGGCACTTGAACAGCCTCATCACCACCTGCTGCACTGGCCTCGCCGTCCACTTTGGGGGCGGCAATCGGCAATTTACCACCGCCACGGGTTTGTCCCTCAAAGCGTTTTTGCAAACTGCGGAAGCCTTGCTCCGCCAAGAACTCACCAAATACGGCAACATCAAGATCAGGGACCAGAAACGCTGATAATTCCACATCCAATGGCACAGAGCGGTTCAATGTCACCAGTTGCTTGGAAATCCGCGCCAGCTCTGCATATTCAATCAGGTTTTGCCGACGCTTCGGTTGCTTGATTGTTTCCGCATTGGCAAGCAATGTTTCCAGATCACCGAATTCATTGATTAATGTGGCTGCGGTTTTAATCCCGATCCCCGGCACACCGGGTACGTTGTCACTGCTATCCCCGGCTAGCGCCTGCACATCCACCACGCGATCCGGGCGCACCCCGAATTTTTCCTCGACCCCATCCGCATCAATGATCTTATTTTTCATGGGATCAAATAATGAAATCCCCGGACGCACCAACTGCATCAGGTCCTTATCACCGGATACAATCACAACATCATAGCCATTGGCGATCGCACGGTCGGCAAGGGTTGCGATCAGATCATCGGCCTCGAACCCGTCTTTTTCCAATTGCGCAACCTGACAGGCACTGGCGGCTTCACGGATCAACGGGAACTGCGGCACCAAATCTTCCGGCGGCGGTGGGCGGTGGGCTTTGTAATCCGAATAGATTTCGTTGCGAAACGTCTTGCGCGCCGTGTCAAACAGCACAGCCATATGCTGGGCCTTCACATCGGAAATCAGCTTCATCAGCATATTGGTAAAGCCGTACACCGCATTAACCGGTGTTCCATCCGGCCTGGACATATGGGGCAACCCGTGAAACGCACGAAAGATATACCCGGACCCATCCACAAGATGCAAAACCGGGCGAGCCTCAGCCGAGGTCGGCACTGTATTCGATGTCACGCTATTTATCCGCCAGATCGTCTTTGGTCAGGAGCTTGCTGCAATACGGGCAAACGGCTTTGCCTTCCGTATCCAGTTCAAGATAAACTCGCGGATGCCCCAAGGCACTGCTGCCGCCATCACAGGCAACTGCGGCATGGGTATCGTGTGGTGTCTCAGCCATAACTGGTCCTTTACCTTTGAATATGCCCCTGCATCATAAACCGTGTTCGCAGCGCTGACCAGATCGAGGGTTGACAGATCGTGCCTTAAAGCCTTTCTAATGTTCTAGAGTTTTATGAAACAGGTTCGCAACATGCACCCCACACCCAATGCCGCCATCGAAATATCCAACCTTCGCAAGACCTATACGCCACGAAGCGGACAAACCGGGCATGAAGCACTGAAAGGTATCAGTTTCTCCGTCACTCGGGGGTCCATGTTCGCTTTACTTGGTCCAAACGGTGCCGGAAAATCCACATTGATCAACATTCTGGCTGGCTTGGTCAATAAGACCGCAGGGGATGTATCAATTTGGGGCTATGACATTGATACGGATCGCCGATTAGCCAGCCGTGCCATTGGCATTGTCCCGCAGGAACTGAACCTTGATCCATTTTTCACCCCCCGTGAGACACTGGAATTACAGGCAGGATTTTACGGCATACCGAAGGCAGAACGCCGAACCGATGAGATCCTTGAAACCGTTGGACTAGCAGACAAGGCCAAGGCCTATTCCCGCACCTTGTCCGGCGGCATGCGCCGCCGCCTGCTGATTGCCAAGGCCATGGTCCACAACCCGAAAATTCTGGTCTTGGACGAGCCTACCGCCGGGGTCGATGTGGAGCTGCGACAAAATCTGTGGGAAACCGTTCGTGAAATGAACGCGCTTGGGCAAACAATTCTGCTGACCACCCACTACCTTGAAGAAGCGCAGGATAACTGTGAAACCATTGCCATCATGCGGCAGGGGGAACTGGTTGCCTGCGAATCTCGGGAACACTTGCTCTCCCGACTGCGAGATAAGGTGGTCACTGTAAAGTTCGACACGCCATTTGATGCCGTTCCTGAAACCCTTGCACCATTCATGCCGGAAATTTTGGATCACAACGCATTGGCATTTCGTGCCCGCCGCGATGATGGCGGCATCCCGGCCCTGCTGGATGCATTACCCGGTTGCGGCCTGAAAATACTGGATATCAGCACGGACGAACCGGACCTTGAAGAAGTGTTTTTGCGTCTGACCGGCACACCGAAACAGGAAAAACCGTACGATCTTGGGGAAGAACCGCCTTTAACGACGATTTAACTGTTGAGGTTCCGGGCGGAGATTGCTAAAGTCCCGCCCCTTGAGATTGCTATGCACCCGTAGCTCAGCTGGATAGAGTGTCGGCCTCCGAAGCCGAAGGTCACAGGTTCGAATCCTGTCGGGTGCACCATCTTCCCAAAATTCAATCACGATAAAACCAACCATAACTACATCGGTTCATGGCAGGTTTCTGCATGTTTTAGCGTCATCGATACGGTCAATCCGCATTGCGGAAGGTGCTATCGTCATGACTTTTGTGACTACTGTAGACCAATTTGTAGACCAATCTGCGGCGTACTGTTGGGTGCGGAATGGGGTGTATTATTTTACCCGGCGAGTCCCTGCCGATCTTAAACATCACTATTCAACAAATCGTATCGTCATGACCCTACGGACACGGTTGCGGACGGTCGCGCTCAAACGCGCACGGAAGATCGCAGAACAGTTGGATAGGTTCTGGGAAAAACTGCGGTGGGATCGTGATGATGTGCCCGGAAAACAGTATCTGAAAGATGGTAGAGATAGAGACCAAACCCAGACGATCTCAGTGGTAACGGCAGCAGACCAAACTGTAGACCATCCGACGCTGTTAGATGCAAAAAGCACCTATGCCCGACTGAAAGGTGCTGGGAAGAATAAACAGTTCCATCAGACCACTGATCGGGCTGTTAGTTATGCCATCGGGATTCTTGGGGACAAGAAGTTGTCAGAGTATCGGAAGGTTGATGCAACAAAACTCCGTGACAAGTTGTTTGAGCGTGACATGGCACCCGGCACCGTCCGACGGATGATCGCGGTGGTCCGCTCAGTCTTTAATTTCGTGGCGACAGAACAAGGTTTGGACATCACAAACCCATTCGTGAACTTGTACCTTGGTGAAAACAAGGTTGTGAAAAAGCGCAAACCTATCCCAGAGAAAACCCGCCTGCACATCCAACGCCAATGTGTCATTTTAAATGACGAAGCCCGCTGGCTGGTGGCGCTCATTAGTGATACGGGAATGCGGCTGTCCGAAGCTGCCGGACTACATGCAAACGATATTGTTCTGGATGATGACATACCGCACATCATTGTCCGACCACACAAATGGCGTCGTTTGAAAAACGCAGGTAGCGAACGTAAAATCCCGTTAGTCGGTGCTGCACTTTGGGCGTCTTGTCAGATCAAGTCAAAGCACAAAATCTATGCCTTCCCGCGTTATTGCGATGGGGAAACGACCAAAAGCAACTCAGCAAGTGCTGCATTGAACAAATGGATCAACAGCGTTGATAAAGGACACCACGTCATTCATGGCTTCCGCCATGCAATGCGTGACAGGCTTCGCGCAATAGAATGCCCAAGTGACGTCATTGACCAAATCGGCGGCTGGACCACAGCAGGTGTTGGACAAACATACGGGCAAGGTTATCCATTAAGCGTACTGAGGAAATGGATGGATCAGTTGTAAAGACACTATCTTTACTGAGAAATTCACACATCAGGCTTCACTGGAGGAAGCAAGCCATAACGACCATGTGTTTCATTTTTAGTGAATACTTCCACATGCATTCTATCCTGAAGCTTAGTCGCTGGATGCTTATTCTCAAGAACAATAATCTGGTTCTGACTATGCTTCTCCACAAGATATTCATAGAAGCGATCTTCTAGGTCAGTGCCCTGCAATTTCTTATCGTCATCACCTTCCGGTTTCCAGTATGCAAGCAACGGAGAATCAAGAATCACCATCCCCGGATGCGGCAACCCCTTTAATTGGCAGAATTCCATCAGTGCTATAGAAAAAGCTGCATGAGTGATAGCTCTTAACCCCTTACCCCGGCTACCTCTTGGCTTCCCATTTATCACTAAATCTTTACTGTCCTCATCAAAATAGACATCATCGCTCTCAGGAAAATTCCATGCCTTCAATAGATTTTGATAAACCTTAGAAAACTCCAAAAGAACAGATTTAGATAGGTCTGATTGATGCCCTAAATTATTTTCACCGGAAGCAACCCCCGACTCTTTCTGCTGTTTCTGAAACTCTAAACTCGCAATTTTCCGCAGTAGGGATTGCTCCTTCATTAATTGCGATTTTAGTTCAAAAACTTCAGAAAATGACAACCGCTTTGGTTCAACCACTTCTGTAACTAGATAATTAATCTCATGCTGAACCATCTGCAGATCAGCATTTCCGTTCTCAATCGTAGACCTTAAATCATCAGCTTCAAACTTGAGACTATCCTGCGTTTCCTTTAAACCATCAAGCAACTGATATATCTTTCTAATTTCAGCATCAGCTGCCAAAATAGCATCATCAAATCCAGCATCTAAACGTGATTGAGGCTTTTGATGTTCTGGCTCTGCGCCACAGAGCGAACATAATGCTACCGGTGTACTACCAAAAATGTCCCCTGCTTCCTTTATCATCTGGAGCCTTGATAAATCCGAAGCATACTGTTCTTCAAGCAGACTAAATCTACTTAGCAAACCGGATATTTCTTCCAATCTGCTGCTAGAAACTTCGAGTTCCTCCCACACGCTCTTACGACGCACCCTTAAGTCACTTAAACCGTTTTCAGCCTGAGTAAGTTCATCCTGACGTTTATTCAAACTATCCTGTACTTTGGAAATTCTATCATCAATTTCTTCTGCAACCGCATCAACATCATCTAAATCATCGGCGTACGCTTCTATCATTCTTTCAAGAACTTTAATGCTGATACGAGCTTCTTCTTCCTGCAAAGGTGATAACTTATTACCATCATCAAGAAAGCTATCATCCACACCTGTAAGCAGTAATTTAAACAGCGCATACTCAGGAGTCGATGTTGTAAATTGCCCCGTCAAAATTGGTGATATATTCCTTGTAATCACCTCTTCTTCAATGATCGTAAGATGAGCTAAATTACGGAAACCTAAATTCTGGGTCTTTCCTTTTTTATTCTTCCTAAGCTTCTTACCTTGAAGCCCAACTTCCCTAAGGAGTAAAGATGGCAAATTGTCATCTTTTTCAGCATCAAATTTTTCTTTTAAAACACGTGGCTCTGAGGGTTGGAAATCAGCAGAGATTTTTTCATTCCAGTATTTAAACCTTCCACCGCTTAGACTTCGGGCAATCGTAAAATCATTAATGTTTGCATAAACAGCGTCATAACCAACACATTCCGGAATATCTCTAAGAGGCTTTGTGCCCCCAAACATAAAGTCTATTACTTCAAGCAAAAATGACTTACCTGTCTCGGAAGCACCACAAATGACGTTCACACCGCGTTGAAACTCGATACCCTCAGTGGACTTTACCGGACTAGAAAATGAAATCTTATTGAGAAGAATTTTGCCTGTCATCACGCGATCTCACGTATAGGAGCGGTCATAAACTCAGTTGTATGTAAGCTAAATATATTCTGAACTGTTTCCTGTAACTCTTCCGATGGCATGGCGGAAAACTGCTCTGCAATCCAATCCGCCCTATCTTTCAGATCAGAAAAATAATCAGAAGTGAACAATTCAAGGAGAGGCTGTGCCAATTCAGTCACGTGGTACACAAAACCATCAGATGTTTGTTCAATGGCAACCACGCCCTTAGACACAAGTAAATACAACCCTTCTTGCACAATCCTTCTGCGGACCAATATCTCGCCTGTCCTATATGGCAAAGGCGGATGCAAACTAGCAGGACCATTCAGATCGCCAGAATGCACCAGTAAATAGTCAAGAGTACTAAGCCGTTGCAAGTCCATAGATATAGGGTAATGAGAAACCAAGACAACAAGAGCACGGACTGCTGTCTCTAAAGGACTATTAAATGGTGAGAGTGTTTTAGGACGCATTTTACTCATCTTCAGGCACCCATATTAATTCATCATCATTTGCTAAATGATGACAGGCACCCTGTCGATCTTTAGGTCTAAGAGCAGTTTTAAGAGCATTGCTATCAATGGAAACCTTAGTGGCTTCAGAGAGCACCTCGTTCATACGAACAAAACCACTACTATGGTCATTTTCAGCAACATTGATGACCCCATCCTTGAAGTCAACCAACAGATTCTCAAAAGTCCCGGGAGGAACTGAATCCCTAGCGTATCTTTTTAAACATTCTGTATGAAAGAAATACTCTCTTTGCCGAAAAAAATGCTTCTGGAATTTAGGATGCGATGACAAGTCATCAACAGATTTTATATCTTGGGAAAGGTGATCGCTATAAGCCGACAATATCTGTTCTATATAGCGCGACTCACTTTGCGCATATTCAACAGGGGCATCAGGCACTGGTGGTCTATCGGGCAACCCTCCGCCAAACCGGACGGCATGATACGGCGTCTTTGAATGTTCATCGACAAGATCAACAGCCGTTTTATAATCAAAAATCGAGAAATCAAAACCATCAAAGTAATCCTTCAAATCACCGACCAAAGGGATTTCAAGGTCTTTAGTAATTTTTGTTTTACAATAAGAATCCCAATTTTTTTCTAGTTCGGATTTAATTACACCCTTTTGTATCATCCTCTCCAGCTTAGTACCAACACCCAGCCTGCTCACAAAAAAATACCTACGCGGGGGGATATATTCTTTTTTGAACGAGTAATAAATTATCTTTCCAAGCTCAACGTAAACGTCAGTTGGGCGCAGTTCATTAGAATACTGTTTACACTGATAGTTATCCCACTCACCTTTTAATTTATGCTGAGTATAAAAACCTGCGACATCAATTCCTTTATCACCCGCTCCAGATGATTTCTTAACACTATCATACTGAGACGGAAGCGTCGTCAGCCACTCTTGAACAAACTGTTCAAACTCATCTGGAGAAAAATTTCTTAATCGAACTGTCTTAGAAACAGGGAGACCAACCTCGACATGCTTCCATGAGTAAGCTGCTTTCGTATCTGGCACTTTCAAATCTTCAAAATCATCTTGATCTGGCATGACATTCGACCGCTAGGAATATTGCACACATACGCAATGCATATTAAACTCTCTAGAGTTGTAGTTTCGCAAGCAAAAACAATTATAATGCATCAGCAGATTTAATTGACTTCATTCTATTACATGAAACCAAAACCTGACATGATCGCTTAGCAACAAGGGTTCTAAAGCGACTGGCACACTGAAACCCGAAGCCGGAACATGACCAACAAAAACGCATTCACACTCATAGTGGGTTTAGCCACTGGCATTACTTCGCAACCTTAGATGTCTTTAATATTACAAGCTGCCAACGCGCAACCCGGGTGCGAAGCTAAACGCAAAACTTCAACTTAACAATACAGACTGAGCTCCGTACACAGCTATGAAGTCTACAATGTTCTGATTTTACAGCAATTTTTTCCTGAATTCTTTGATTCGTACAAAGCTTCATCGGCCTTGGCATAAATCTCATCCATTGAGCATGCCTTATTAATAATCAAGGCACCAATACTGGCCCCCACATGTACCAGTTCGCCATTTTCCAACTGGATAGGCTCCCCGCAGACTTTGATCAACTTGGCGGCGATTTGTTTCATTTCTTCTTCTGTCGAGACCCGCGCGCACAAAATCGCAAACTCATCCCCGCCCATACGCGCCACCAAATCAGCATCCCGTAAACTCGCACGGAAACGTGAACTAACCGTTTTCAGCACCATGTCACCTGCCGCATGTCCTCGGGCGTCATTGATTGCCTTGAAACCATCCAGATCAATAACAAACAGCGCAAAATATTTGGAACTGCCTTCACGAACATTCTCCGCAGCATAGGCGAATGCTTCCTGAAATATTTTTCGGTTCGGCAAGCTGGTTAACGGATCATGATTAGCAAGGAATATAGCGCGACCATGCATTTCCTTAATCGCGCGCGCGACCACACCCAATTCATCTTCACGGTGGGTTGGTAAGTCCTCGGCCTCTGTACCGTCTCCAATTTCTTCAACAGTATTCGCCAGCTTATGCAACGGATTGGAAACCAAATACCATGACGCAAACGACAGCAACGCCAAGCTGAGGACACAGGCAGCCAACGCAAAGAATGAAAGTGCATACAAGGACCGCAAACCAATCCCGTATAATTTTCGTTCTAACTGAAGCGTGGCCAGCGCAATTGGCTCGCCAAGATAATTTTCAATCGTCGTAAAAACTTCAACATTTTTGCCATCGTCAGAAACGGAGCCTAGCAATGTTTCTAACTGCCAATAGTCTTTAAACGAGATTTCCTTGATCTCTATTTTGGTCAAAATACGGTTGGAAAGCTGCTGAATAAACTTCTGATCAACTTTCCTCGCCATCATCAGCAAACCATCAGATTGCTTTTTCAGATTCGAGTCCGTTATCCCGGCAACAGCGTAAAGATACAAATGCCCACCAGAGCGGTACAAACCCATTCTGGAAAAGTCCTGATTGACGTCGGACTTCACCTTGGCAATTTGATTGATCAGATAGCTTTCCATACTGATGACATCGGCGCGACTGCCTTCCGCATCCTGCATATGGAACAGAAGTTCGTCGCCATCCTTGCTGTAAACAGCGACGATATTCACGTCCATAGTTTCAAAGAAATCTATGGTCAGGTTTTCTTCCTCGAAGCTGGGATAATCCTGTTGAACATAGCGATAGGCCACATCCCAGTGCGCCCAGTCCAAAACAATCTTGTTTAGGTTTTGAACTTCGTTAGAAAGCTGGATCTGAAATTGAGTGACAAGGTCGCGGGCGTCTTTGCGCTCCATATCCTGAATGGTCGGATATAAATCAAAGCGAATAAACAGCAGCAAACTGGCAAAAATTACAGCGGCAAATCCAAGCTGCAAAACAACCAGACGTGAACGCAATGATTTCATGGTGCGACCCTTTGGGCATTCTTGTTATTATCAACGCATAACTTGGGACATCTGCGTATATTATTACAGGCTTATGTAATGACAACAGACTACAATTTCAATAATTCCAAGCCAGCATGCAGACAAAACAACACACTGCGGCAAAGGTCATAAAACCAGCCGACTTCGACTATCTCAGAGTTTCCATAAAGTCGGCTGGATATTCAGCGTCAGACCACTGTTAGAAATCCAACGGATATGGCATACGGGTCTGAGCGCAGAAGGCTTCAAAGGTATTGCGCAGCAGCATGGCAATAGTCATCGGACCAACACCACCCGGAACCGGGGTAATCGCCCCTGCCACATTGACGGCAGCCTCGAAATCCACATCACCGACCAAACGAGTAGACCCATCACCTTTGCCTGCATCAACCCGGTTGATGCCAACATCAATCACGGTCGCACCCGGTTTGATCCAGCTTCCCTGAACGAAGTTCGGGCGGCCTACTGCTGCGACCAAGATATCGGCCTGTACGCAGACCTCCGGCAAATTACGGGTTCTGGAATGGGCTGTGGTTACGGTACAGTTTTCTCGCAGGAGCAAAGATGCCATTGGTTTCCCAACAATATTGGACCGACCAACGACAACAGCAGTCTTTCCTGACAGATCGCCAAGTTCCTGCTTCAACAGATGCAGACAGCCAAGAGGCGTACACGGAACCAGTGCCTTATCCCCGGTGACAAGACGACCAACGTTGACCGGGTGGAAACCGTCCACATCTTTTTCCGGGGAAATTTGGTTCAACACCCGCGTTTCGTTGATATGGCTTGGAACCGGCAACTGAACAAGAATCCCGTGAATATTCGTATCGTTGTTGAGGCTGTCAATCAGCGTCAACAAGGCCTCTTCCGATGTATCGGAAGGCTTGCGGTACGCAATTGAACGGAAGCCGACTTCGGTCGCGAGCCGTTCCTTACTGCGAACATAGACCTGGCTCGCCGGATCATCCCCCAACAGTACAACGGCAAGCCCCGGTTGCATGCCACGTTTGCTGTGCAGTTCAGCTACGTGTTTGGCAAGCTCTTCCCGAACGGCGGCAGCGGTCGCCTTACCGTCAAGGATACGTGCGGTTGTCTCTGTCATGGTTGCCCTCAAATCTTTAAAGTGTGCGCAATGCGCGAATGCAGTTCCCCGGCATCACCGTCAAGCTCCAGAATTTTATGACGGTCGGTCTCGCCGGAAATAATACGAATCCCGGTTTTGGGCAGCTTCCACAGCTTAGCCAACAATTTGATCAGGGCCTTATTGGCCTTGCCGTTCTCAGGCACCGCAGTGACACTGATGCGAATTTCTGCTGTTCCGTGCACGGTTTCAGCGACACCCTCAATACCATCCTTGCGCCCCTTCGGGGTCAGACGAACCGCCACGCGCAGCCCTCCACCCACGCACGGGGTCAATGCCGATACCCAAAACGGCTGTGCCACCCTACAGGTAACCCCCAAAGAACCTGAACGCGACCCGAGCCAATACATTTTGCATGAATATGATGGCAAAGATCAGCACCATGGGGCTGAGATCAATCCCGCCAAGGTCCGGCAAAATTCTGCGAATGGGGCGCAACAGCGGTTCGGTCAGGCGATACAGAAAGTCGCCAAGCATATAAACAAACCGATTATGGGTATTGATCACATTAAAGGCGATGAGCCAGCTCATCACGGCCTGTATAATCAACATCCAGATATACAGGTTCAGGATCATATTAACGACCATAAGCAACGGGCCGAGGATTACATCCATGAGCAGGCAACTTTCCTAATTCGGGTTAACGATCAAGGGCAGAAAATACTCCGAGAGGCCCATCGACGCAAGAGGCGCACAAGCCCTACCCAAGAAGCCAAGACAATTACTTTACTTTACAACGCACAAACACAGTTACGACCGACAGACTTGGCCTGATACAAGGCTCGATCCGCCCGTTCTAACAAGCTATCCGATGTATCTCCGTCTAAAAAGGCGGAGACACCAAAGCTGGCAGTCACTTTATCATCAATTGTGAATGTATTCTCTGAAACTCGTTCCCGCAATTTCTCAGCCAGTGCTTCCGCCCCAACCAGATCCGTCCCGATACAGATGATCAAGAATTCTTCCCCGCCCCAACGCCCGACAACATCGGTCGCACGTACATTTGTGCGCAATATTTCAGCAAACTGTACTAAGACCGAGTCACCGGACTTATGCCCATAAGTATCATTAATGGCTTTGAAATAATCTACATCCAACAGGATCACGCCAAGGTCTTGTTGTTGTCGCCGCGCCCGCAGGATTTCCACATCCAAGACTTTATCCAACCGGGAACGATTGAATAGTTGAGTCAAAGGATCCGTCACCGATAACCTTTCAAGCGTTGCATTTTGTTCTTCCAACAGGGTCTGGGCCTTATGTAAATCTGCCAGCACTTGCTCCGTCCCTTTACGGGCTATTCGGAGCTTTCTATTCCAGTAAACGATCAGAAGGATCACAACCGTAGCGCCACCGATAACAAGAATCAGCAGTGTATAATCTGTGACTTTTTCAACTTTGATTGCCAGCCACCGATCCTGAATGCGGCGTTGATCTTCAGGGCTGAGGGATTCCACGGCCTTTTGGAATATCCCCCTTAAAATTGGTTCATCGTTACGCGTTCCAACGGATAAACTGTAACCATAAGGCAACTTGCCGCTGATCTTCAGATCGGTAATCCCAAACTGGCGCATTGCGATCACAATCGGCGCACTGGCACCAACATAGCCATAGACCTCCCCCGATTGCACAAGGGTCAATCCTTCCAGCAGAGTATCAACGGGGCGGAGGCGTATATCAGGATATTGATTACCCAAATCCTCATGAACGGCATACCCCCGCAACACGGCAAAGGCCTGGTCCGATTGTGCCTGAATATCGCGGAGCAAAGGCTCCCCCTGTCGCGTTACAATAACATACGGGAACGAGGCATAGGGCGTTGTGAAATCCATATACTCTGCTCGCGATTTTGTGAATTTCACCATCGGCGTGAAATCACATTCCCGATTCCGCATGGCATCCAAAGTTGCGGTCCAGGTCTGCGACCGTTTCACCTCGTAACTGGAGCCCATTCGGCTAAAGAACAGTCGAAGATAATCTGCCGCCATGCCGGAATGGTCGCGTTTTGGTTCCAAGATGGAGAACGGCACCCAATTGACCCCAATACAGGCTTTCAGTGGGCCTTTTCGCCGCAAGTATCGGCGTTCAACCTCAGTCAGCAGCAAGGTTTCCCCAGCCTTGGCCTCATCAGCAGAGAACCAATGATTGCGAAGGGCATTTCGCTCCTGCGTGGAAATACTGCGCAGACCTTTGTTGAAGATTGAAACCAGTTCAGGCCAGTCTTTCCTTAACTGGAAATAAAGGTCCTGCTGCTCACCGATCGGGAAAGCATCCTCAATCATTCCACGCAACCCAACCTGTCCCGCAATCGAATACGCGGTTTCATCCAAAACCGTATAGTCTGCCTGCCCAGAGACAACCGCCCCCAGCATTTCATGCGGAGAATCCACAAAGACCAGTTTGGGGTTCTCGACTAATGGCGCAAGAACCTTATCAAACAGCGCGCTACCACGCTGGACGGCAATGCGCTTGCCCCTCAGATCCTTGATTCCTCTGAACTTATCCCGATTGCCCCGTTTGACGAATACGAAACTCATAAAGGAGTGATACGGTAGAGATTTCACATAGATATCGCGATAGCGTTCGTGGTCAACTGCGGTCATGAGGCCGTCGACCTCCCGCTTGCGCCCCATAGCCTTAACATCCTTTAACGGAGCAACAACAAATTCCAGCTTAAGGCCGGTACGTTCCGCAATCATTCGAGTGAGTTCAATATCATGGCCACTCACAGTCCCGTCAGGATTCCGTTGGACAAACGGGTCCAGCCGTTCTCCCCCGCCAAGATACACAACCGGATGGCTATCGATAAAGGCTTGCTCTGCCAAGGACAACGGAACTTTCAGCTCTGCAATTTCCGGGTATTCAAACCATTTCCTTCGCAACCGGCTGATATCACCCGGCGTTACAGTTTCCATCGCCTGATCTAGGATCGAACGCAAAACAGCAGCATCTCCCTGAAGCCAGAACTTCAGTTTCTGCATTTCCGCAATATCCATATCCGATGGCAACGGATGCAGCTGCAAACGGGAAGGCCCTGAAACCCGGTTCATGTGCTGAAAGGCTTCCGGCGTTGCCACCATGAAGTCCGCTTCGCCGCTCGCCACAGCATTCAATTGTTGTTCGAAATCATCGACAAGCAGTATGGGAATATTGGGATGGTGGGACAGCAAATGTTTATGGTACATCCAGCCTGGACTGGTAACCGCAGTTTTCCCATCTAATTCACTGGTCCAGCTGATTGGTCGCGACCCATTGCGCATGACGAAATGCAAATTGTATCGAAAATACGACTTGGTCGATAATGCGCCGACGATACCTTCATTACCTTTCGGTGGCGCGATCAATATATCCACCTTCTTTTCATGAAACAGTTGCTGCAACTCTTGCTCTGTTTCTGCGTGGACAAATTGTAGGTGCAAGCCGACCCGTTTAGCCAACATTGACAGCATATCGACACTATAGCCCCGCGGCGGGCCTGATCTTGAAAAAGCAAAAGGAGCAAAATGGCGTTCAACACCGACCCTTAGAACGGGGGATCGCATCAAATAGTCGCGTTCTTTTGCATCCATTGTTACCGCGAATGGTCGCAACAACGCCTCACCAAACCATTTGCTTTTCAGACTAGCTAAAGTATCGGCATCTACGCTGGCTAATGCTTTGTTCAGGATGTCTCTAAGCTCAGGAAATTTCTTTGGGACCAGCATATGAAACATACGTTCCGATTTTCTGTCCATTTCCCGAAACACACCAGAGACCCTCAGGCCCTTCAGCCCCATTTTCTGGGTGGTATAATGAAAAACTTCTGCTCCACTGAGCATGACATCGGCGCGCCCGGAAGCCACGGCATCCAATTGCTGTTCGTAATTGTCAACCAACAACAATTCTAACTCGGGATAATTACGGCTCAGGTAAGTGTGCGGTGCCCATCCTTCACTGGTGACCAAGGTCTTCCCCACCAGATCCTCGACAAAGGATAGGTCCTGACTTCCTTCGGGCACAATAAAATGCATTCTGTATTGATAAAATGGCTGGGTGAACAGTGCCTTGTTTTCTCTTTCTGGGGTTTTGGAGACAGTATGCAGAAGATCCAGTTCTCCCTTATAGAACATCGCCTCCAATTCAGCCCATGTGTGACCATTCACATACTCAAACCTTAGGCCTGCGCGCTCAGCCAAAATGTCCAGCAAATCAATGCTAAACCCCTGCGCCTTACCGGACACGGCAAAATCCAAAGGCGGGTAGTCTTCTTCGTTACTGACGCGAAGAACCGGGTGGGACGCGATAAATGCGCGTTCTGCCTCTGTCAGATTAAGCAATGGGCGCGCAAAGCTGTCGGATACGCCGCAGCCAAACCACACAAATAACCCGAATAAGCATGTCAAAACGCGGTACGCCACACTCCTGCCTCCGAATTCATGGCATCGGCGCCGATTAATTCAACTAGAAAAGGCAAGGAGAACACCTTCCGTTACTGATATACCCTGGATTTACGCACTCTCACGATAAAATACTATAACCCTTTTAAAAAACCTCGCGTAAAACGTCAAAAACGTGAATGATAATTATCAAGTGACGCTTATTTTTTACGGCTATTAAATATGCTGGATATACACACCCTTATTTTGGTTCTGATCGTTAGTCACGCGCTGACCACGCTGGTGATCTTCCTGAACTGGCGGTTGGCCCCCAATGTACCGGGGGTGAAGGACTGGGCAATCGGCAGGCTCTTGGTCGCATTGGCTCTGGTTGCCTTTGCTTTGCGGGGGAACTCCCCACTGATTGTCTCGGTCTTGATTGGTAATGGCCTGATCTTCTGGGGATCATTTTGTATTTGGCGCGGATCGCGACGTTTTCTTAAGGCACCGGAAATTTCAGCGACGCCTTATCACCTTACAATCACAGCAGTTTTGGCATTCTTCGCCTATTACACCGTGGCTGAAGACTCCCTTCTGATGCGGGGAACGGCTTCATCCTTATTTCTTGCTGTCTATAGCGCGCTGTATGTATGGATCATCATTAAATATAATCGTGAAGATTACTTATCCGTCAAAGTGTTCGCCTTCGTTATCGGCTTTCACGGCCTGTTCCATCTGGGGCTTGCCGTCAGCTATGGCACTCTTCTGGGTAGCAATGATCTTTTGGCGCCGTCAACGGCATTTGCGGCCTTTTTCTTTGAAGGATTGGTTATCTCAATTCTCTCGGCCTGCTTGTATATTTCAATGACCGCCGAATACCTGAATCGGGATTTGAAAGAGCAAGCAAGCTATGACCCTCTGACACATACCGTCAATCGCAGAGCCTTCTTCCCCCTAGCCGAACACACATTGGAACGCCGCAAGCGCGAATTCAGTCCGGTTTCTTTGTTAATGCTGGATCTGGATCATTTTAAGCAGATCAACGATAACTTCGGTCACGCCACAGGGGACAAAATCTTGCGTGGGGTTGCAGCAGCCCTGCACACGACGTTGCGTTCCCAAGATGTGTTATGCCGCTATGGTGGGGAAGAATTCGTCGTCCTGTGTCCAAATACAAAATCACAGGATGCAGCGCGCATTGCCGAACGTGCCCGACAAGTGGTCGCTGATTTGCAAATTGAATTTCAGGGGCAAACACTTCGCCCGACAATCAGCGTCGGTTACGCCACGTACCCAAGCAATTGCAGAACCAATGACTTACTAACCCTCATCGAGGCAGCAGACATCGGCCTTTACGCCGCTAAGAACGCGGGACGTAACCGGGTGGAACGCGGCTTCCCCAAGGCAGAGGTCATAGCATCTGCCTGACCTCACACCATCATCCCTTACGCAAAAGCAACGTCGGGACTTTTGCCGAACGCAAAAGGTCAGTGGTCTTGCTGCCAAAAATCAGGTTGCGAAGTGGAGAATGGGTATATGCGCCCATAATCAGCATATCCATTCCATGATCAGCAATATAGCGAGCGATCACGGCTTCTGGGTCCCCGGAAAGAAAAACCGCATGCACGTCCAGACCTGCCAATTGCAATTTTTCTTGGGCAGCTTGCAATCGTCGCTCCCCATCGGGCCGAGGTTTTCCCGACATTAGAATATGAACGGGTAGCCCTTTGAACAGCGGACTATTGGCAACCATATCTACGCCCTGACGCGTAACAGCCGTCCCGTCAAAGGCAAACAATACACGTTCGGGAGCTTTGAAATCTTCGGTCACCGCAAGGATCGGACGTTTCAACGCGCGGACCACACGTTCCACATTCCGGCCCAAATCACGTTGCGTTGTCTCCGCTGCTGCCCCCCGACGCCCCAGCACAATCATACGCGTATCATCTTGCTGCTCTGCCAAGGTTTCCACCAAACCACCATGACGCTGACGCACATCCGGCGATACCACCCCCGCAGCGATAGCACGCTCGCGCAGGCGGTTCAGGAAAATCCGCCCCTGTTCTCGGGCCGCTTTACTGAAGGCTTCATCCTTATCGGACAACTGCCCCAAAAGATTTTCCTGCGCATCCATGCCGATCGCACCGCTGCGATCCTGCACGCCGCGATCATCATCAGCCCGGTCCAAAATATGAAGAAACTCCAGCGGAGCCTCCATCCGCATGGCAGCCCATGCGGCGTAATCCGCCACGTTAACGGCAAACCCTGACTGATCGACACAGGCCAAAACCTTATTTTTGGACTCTACGGAATTCATATCGGTCAATCCTTTCCCTAATGTCCCATAAGGTTTTCAACAGCTTCCGGCTTGTCATGCACGGCAAAGCGGTCAACCATGGTTTGACTGGCCTTGTTCAATCCGATGACTTCTACCTCTGTACCTTCGCGTCGAAATTTCACGACGACCTTATCCAGTGCAGCCACCGCCGTGATATCCCAAAAATGCGCACGGCTGACATCAATCGAAACCTTTTCAATGACCTCCTTAAAGTCGAACCCTTTCACAAAGGCATCCGAAGAGGCAAAAAACACCTGTCCAACGATGGTGTAGGCGCGCTCCCGTCCTTCATTCCGGGACTGTGAGCCCACATGCAGGACCTTGCCAACCTTATGAGCAAAGAAGAACCCGGACAACAACACGCCGACCAGAACCCCTTTCGCCAAATCGTGGGTCATCACCACCACAATCACCGTCGCCAGCATCACCACGCTGGAGCTTTTCGGGTTTTCCTTCAATTTGCGAATAGAGTCCCAATTGAATGTCCCGATCGACACCATAATCATCACGGCAACCAATGCAGCCATGGGGATTTGCGCGACCCAATCTCCGGCAAAAACAATCAAAAGCAATAAGAACACACCGGCACACAGGGTGGACAACCGCCCTCGTCCACCGGATTTTACGTTAATTACCGATTGCCCAATCATGGCGCAGCCTGCCATGCCGCCCAGAAATCCCGTGACGATATTGGCAATGCCCTGCCCCACGCACTCCCGGTTCTTGTTGCTTGGCGTATCGGTCAAATCATCGACGATAGATGCCGTCATCATGGATTCCAAAAGCCCGACCACAGCCAAGGTCACCGATACTGGGAAGATGATTTGCAGGGTTTCTAATGTCAGCGGCACATCAGGCAACAAAAACACCGGCAGGCTATCCGGTAATTCTCCCATGTCTCCGACCGTGCGAACATCCAGCCCCATACTGATGGAGACAATGGTCAGAACAATGATTGCCACCAATGGCGAGGGCACCGCTGTCGTGACCCGTGGCAACAAGTAAATGATGCCAAGTCCGGCAGCGACCATGACATATACCACCCAACTGACCCCCGTCAGTTCCGGCAACTGCGCCATGAAAATCAAAATTGCCAAGGCGTTGACGAACCCGGTAATCACCGAGCGCGAAACAAAACGCATCAGCACGCCAAGCTTGGCCCAGCCCGCCAGAATTTGCAGTATTCCGGTCAACACAGTGGCTGCCAACAAGTATTGCAGGCCGTGTTCTTTGACCAACATCACCATGACCAAGGCCATGGCTCCGGTTGCGGCAGAAATCATACCGGGACGCCCCCCGGCAAAAGCCGTCACCGTGGCAATACAGAACGAGGCATAAAGACCGATTTTCGGATCGACCCCGGCGATGATGGAAAAGGCGATCGCCTCCGGGATCAGTGCAAGAGCCACCACAAGTCCAGCCAAAACGTCATTACGGGCGTTGGCGGTCCAATCCTGGTGCAGGGATTTCATATGTATCAGTATCCATTGTTTGCCGCGCATGGGCATTTGCACAGGGGCGCGGGCAGGCGTCAGTTCACACGGGCGCAGCTTTCAAATCCGCCTCACATACACAGGGCGGGCAAACAAAGACAAATGAAGCTTCCGTGACTGCACCCCGAACCGGAGCCACAGCACGTCCACCCGCATCTGTAAAGTTTGGAAAAGGTCGGCCCTTTTACAGGCTTTGACCTATGGGCGCAACCCCTCGGTTTGTCTTTCATGACCTCACCACTTTCTGGCATGGGCCACGACAGAGCCTTCGGGTTGCATTGCATGCCAAATCCGCCTAAATAGGGAGCATAGAATTTCTTGATATAACCGCCCCGCGGATATTCCATTCCGCACGAAAGACGCACATGACACGATCTGTAAAACCGGCTTCGCCGCGTCAGGAACTGACTGACGGGCTTATTGCCGCATTCCCTGTCACGGCCAGCCTGTTGCCTTTTGCCTTGTTGCTGGGGGCGTTGGCGGCAGAAAAAGGCATCAGCACGCTGGAAAGCGGCTTGATGTCAGCACTCGTACTTGCCGGAAGTGGGCAATACGCCGCCGTCAACACATGGGATCAAACCTTTGCCGGCCAAACTCCGCTGTACCTGTCCCTTGGCATTGCGAGCCTTATCATTAACTTTCGCCATGTCTTTATGAGCGCATCCCTGCGCCGTCACATGGTCAACTTTCCTCGGGCCATTAAAATCATCAGTCTGTTCTTCATGGCGGATGAGGTTTGGGCTATGTCCGAAATGCGTGCCTGTCGTCGCCCTTTAACGCCTTTATTTTACCTTGGCCTCGCCGCTCCATTTTACCTGTGTTGGGTTTTCGGCACGGCCTTGGGCACCCAATTCGGCAGCATGGTTGAAAATCCGGCGCTGTATGGGTTCGACTTCGCCTTTATTGCGATTTTTATTTGCTTGATCGTTGGTTTTCGGGACCGCCCCGGCTTTGCGCCAACCCTTCTGGCAAGTGCTACGGTTGCGGTTGTGGTTGATCACTTTGCCCCCGGCCCGGCCTCCATCGCCTGCGGTGCCATAGCTGGGATTGTTGCGGCGGGACTGGCCTATACCCCGACCACAGTCGCAATCACAGAGGAACACACCCCATGAGCCCGGATATGTTTGCTCTGCATCCCGAAACCCTGATCGCCATTGCCGTTTTGGCTGTTACGACTGTTTTCACCCGTATGGCTGGCCTGTTCATTCCTGTGCGCTGGACACAGGAGGGACGCATCGGTGCTGCGTTCTCCGCCCTGCCAGTTGCTGTGCTGACCGCACTGATCGCCCCGGCTATCCTCACCCATAGCTGGAAAGACGCCGTTGCCGCAATTTTAGTCGCAGTTCTGGCCCCACGCATACCTATGGCAATCACCGTCGCCATCGGTGTTGCCGTTATCGCAGCCCTCAGGCTTGGCCTATCCCCGTGACTATGGGGATAGCTTGGGCTTGAACTGGCTGTAGTCCAGTTTCAAATCCTTACCCCAGGCCTTTTCCACAAAATCCGTGCGACCCGAACCGTTGGTATAAACATAATAGCGTATGGGATTCACCTTGTAGTAATCTTGGTGATAGTCCTCTGCCGGATAAAAGCCTGTAAATTTGGTGATTTCCACCGCTATGGGCTTATCAAACCGACCAGAGGATGCCAACGCGGCTTTTGACGCCTCGGCCTGTGTCCGCTCGGCCTCGGTTGCGTAAAATATTCCGGGGCGATACTGCGACCCCCGATCATAAAACTGACCACCGCCATCAGTCGGGTCAAAAATCCGCCAAAAGGATTCCAGCAATCCGGCGTATGTGATCTGTTCCGGGTTATAGTACACCTGAACCGCTTCTGTGTGCCCGGTTTGGCCTGCCGATACCTGTTCATAGGTCGGGTTGACCTCATCACCGCCAGTAAAGCCGGAAATGACCTCAACCACGCCCGGAACTTTCTCAAACCCGGCCTCCACACACCAAAAGCAGCCACCGGCAAACGTTGCAACCGCATACCCCTTCAGCGAGCTTTGTGTATGTCGCACGGCCTCAGTTTCCGCCTGCACCGGCTCCGCTGTCGGCAATCCAAGGCGTGTAAGGCCAAACACCACCAGCCCGGTTGCCAAAGTCACTGCCACATATCTGCGCATGAGCCTCTCCAATGAGAATTGAACGCATTTGATAGATGTGGACACGCATAGCCGTGTACTCAAGCCCTACGGTTCCGCAACTGTGAGGCAAATTGCAATTCGGGGAAGAATTAAGACAATGCTAGGGAGTTGCCAGATAAACTGACGGAAATCACGCTCCTATGGATATGTACAAATGACAGCCACGCCCTCTGTTCCCTCTGAGACTATTGAACTTTTTGATCGCCTGAAAAAACACCTGAAAATGGTCAATAACATCCTTTTCGAAGTGACTAAGGGCATTACCCAAGACGGACCGTTTATGGGGCAACAATTGCTCCGCCATGCATCATGGGGAGCCGGAGATTTATCCTGTAAACTGCTGGGATGTTATGAGGCAGAACTTCATACCGCCCTTGAGGATGCAATCCGTAAGAACCCGGAAATTTCCGTCAATGTCGGATGCGCCGAAGGCTATTACGCCATTGGGCTGGCGCTGCGTCTACCCTGCACACGTCATTATGCATATGACATTGACCCTGCGGCGCGGGCAGTCTGCCAACAAGCTGCTGAAGCCAACGGAGTGGACGACTTGCTGACGATTGGCGGTGAGTGTCACAAAGAGACGTTGATAGAGTTATTCAAGAACCGCACATCCGGGCTTTTGGTTTTGGATTGTGAAGGCGCGGAAGCGGACCTGTTGACACCGGATGTCGTACCATCCCTTGCAACAAGCGACATAATCATCGAATGTCATGACCATTTGGTGCCCGGTGTTTCACAAACCCTGATGGATCGGCTCTCGGCAACGCATACATGCCGACTTGTCCGCGAAGGCGCACGCGACCCGTCAGGATCCCCCCTGTTGCAACCCCTGCCTACGTTTGAACGCTGGCTTGCGGTGTGCGAATTCCGACCCTGCCTGATGCACTGGTTGATCGCAACCCCGAGACCATAAGGCAAAGGCCGGAGCATTAATGGCTCCGGCCTTCATTTTCAGCATCAAACCTATGCTAGGATTACTTGACTTCAAATGCCGGAACAATGCCGCCTTTGAAGGTTTTCGCAATAAATGCAGCAGTCGGTGCAGACTGATACGCATCGACAAAGGTTTTCACCCACGGCTTATCTTTGTTGTCTTCGTGCGCAACAATGATATTGACGTAGGGGCTGCTCAGGCCTTCGATCACCAATGCATCTTTGGCCGGGACCATGCCGGCTTCCATTGCATAATTGGTGTTAATCGCAGCGGCATCCACATCCGGAATCGCACGAACCAATTGCGCAGCATCCAGCTCAACGAATTTCAGGTTCTTCGGATTTTCCAGAACATCAACCACGCTCGGCGTCAACTTGGCTGCCGGATCAACTTTAATCAGACCAGCTTCCTGCATCAGCAACAGCGCACGTCCACCATTGGTCGGATCGTTCGGCACGCCAATGCTGGCGCCTTCCGGCAGATCTTTCAGGCTTTTGACCTTATCGGAATACACGCCCATCGGCATCACGACACTGGTCCCAACAGTCACCAGTTTATAGCCACGGTCATTGATTTGCTTATCAAGGTACGGCTGGTGTTGGAATGCGTTCAGGTCAAGATCACCGTCGGCAACCGCGCGGTTCGGCAACACATAGTCACTGAATGCCACCACTTCGATTTCAACGTTTTTCTTCGCCATTTCACTTTTGATGAATTCGACGATTTGCTCATCCGGGCCTTGGATCACGCCAACTTTAATTGCCTTCGCATAGGCCGCAGTTGATACAACCGCAAAACCGGCAGCAGCAAACACCGCACCACGCAATACAGACTTCAAAGACATGTTCGCACTCCTTAACGTTTTGTTGAATTTGTTAGTTTTGAACCTTCCCTCTACCCGGATCAGCGCTGACGCTTATCCAAGCGACGGGCAATATAATCACCTGTGGACTGCACCATCTGCACCACAACAACCAGAACAACCACAACCGTCAGCATAATATCGGGCCGGAACCGCTGGTAACCATACCGAATACCCAAATCACCGAGGCCACCGCC
>JAALLQ010000115.1_pt1 | contig 27314 bp, 21 predicted proteins | sample 7245921 | NCBI WGS metagenome assembly JAALLQ01 (sample SAMN13049200, study PRJNA578106) | oil field metagenome | isolation source: filtered produced water from oil reservoir B7 | place: USA:offshore Texas | collected 2016 | reverse complement strand
AACTCGTGCAGAACAACGCTCTGAACTCATCGAAAACCTGCAAGAAGGTCAGGTTCTTGACGGTGTGGTCAAAAACATCACCGATTACGGTGCATTCGTTGATCTGGGCGGCGTTGACGGCTTGCTGCACGTTACCGACATTGCTTGGAAACGTATCAACCATCCGTCCGAAGCCCTTAACATCGGTCAAACCATTAAGGTTCAGGTTATCCGCTTCAACTCTGAAACCCAACGCATCAGCCTGGGCATGAAGCAACTGGAAGCCGATCCGTGGTCCGGCGTCGACACCAAATACCCGGTCGGCACCAAATTCACCGGTCGCGTCACCAACATCACCGACTACGGTGCATTTGTGGAACTGGAACCGGGCGTCGAAGGTCTGGTCCACGTGTCCGAAATGTCCTGGACCAAGAAAAACATCCACCCCGGAAAAATCGTTTCCACCTCTCAAGAAGTGGAAGTCATGGTTCTGGATGTGGACCCGAACAAACGTCGTATTTCCCTTGGCCTGAAACAATGCCTGTCCAATCCGTGGACCAATTTCCTGGAAAACTATCCGGTCGGTTCCACCTTGGAAGGTGAAATCAAAAACATCACCGAATTCGGTATGTTTGTCGGCCTGCCGGGCGACATCGACGGCATGGTTCACCTGTCCGACATTTCTTGGGAAGTTTCCGGCGAAGAAGCCGTTAAAGAGTTCAAGAAAGGTGACATGGTCACTGCCAAGATCCTCGACGTTGACGTGGACAAAGAGCGTATCTCTCTTGGTCTGAAACAACTGTCCGAAGATCCGTTCGAAAACGCAACCAAAGGCCTGAAAAAAGGTGCAGTCGTGACCTGCGTTGTCACTGCAGTTACCGACGGCGGCTTGGAAGTGTCCGTGGACGAAGGCGGCGCAACCGGTTTTGTTCGCAAATCCGATCTGGCTCGCGATCGTTCCGAACAACGCGTGGAACGTTTTGCCATCGACGAAAAATTCGATGCCAAAATCATGCAGATCGACGGCAAGAGCCGCAAGCTCAGCCTGTCCATCAAAGCACGCGAAATGGACGAAGAGAAAAAAGCCATGGCAGAATATGGTTCCAACGACTCCGGGGCTTCCCTCGGCGATATCCTTGGTGCCGCTCTGCGTCAGGCTCAGGACGAAAAAGCAGCCGACTAACCGGCTCTTTCCTGTCAAATTCAAAAAACGCCGTCCCTCGGGGCGGCGTTTTTTATATGGAAAGGTAAAAAACGCCGTAATCACTGCAAAAAGGCTTTATCCCGAGAGGCTTAACCTTGATGCTTGGGTTGAAATCTGGCAGCATAAGTACCAGATGCCAGCTTGGACGTATTTCCGGCTGCTCTGTTAGAGTCTCCGCGTTTCGTCATGCTCTAGGGGCTGGGCCCCCACAAAAAGTCAAGGATTGCACGCTATGACCAAATCTGAACTGATTGCACGTCTTGCCGAACGCAACCCGCACCTGACCCTTCGGGATATGGAGCGAATTGTGGCAACCATTTTCGACGAGATCACAACCGCCCTTGCCCGTGGGCAACGTGTTGAGCTACGTGGATTTGGCGCGTTTTCTACAAAAACCAGAGACGCCCGGACTGGACGCAACCCGCGCACCGGAGAATCTGTTCACGTAGATTCGAAAGTTGTGCCATATTTCAAAACTGGCAAAGAGCTTCGCGAGAAAGTGAACTCTTAAAACAACACGTGTTCACCACTTGGGGGGCCGTGGGATAAACCTGCGGACGGTGTGTGGTGCTGAATTATGAGGCCTGAAACCTGTGCGTATTTTTTCGTGGATACTTGGACTTCCCGTCGCAGCTGTTGCAACGGCGTTTGCCGTTGCCAATCGTCAGCCGATTGATGTCGACCTTTGGCCTTTGCCGATTACGGTGACAATGGGCCTGTACCTTGCCGTGCTGGGTGCATTGGCATTGGGGTTGATTGTCGGCTTACTGATGGGGTGGGCGTCCGTATCCAGCAAAAAGGCGGCAAAAACCCGCGCAGCCAATGCTAAGGTCCGTGACCTGGAACGAGAAATCGACCAGTTGCGCAGTCAAATTCCGGCCCCCGACGCGGCAAAGTCCTTACCCAGCGCCGACGCCGAAAAATAACAAGCCGATTTTCAAAATCATCACAGGATGCTACGTTTCCAATGCAGCATCTTGTTTGCATGACCGTACAGCAGACGGGCAGTTCCGTTTGCCGCACAGGAAAGATTTGCCATGAGCACACTGAAAAACCCAATTTTCTGCGCCATTGACACCACGGATGTGGCGACCGCAACCAGTTTGGCCGCACAGATTTCCAAAAATGTCGGAGGCCTTAAACTCGGCTTGGAATTTTTCTGTGCCAACGGCCCTGCCGGGGTCCGTGAAGTTGCCAAAGCCAGCGGCAAGGACATTTTCCTTGACCTGAAACTGCACGATATTCCGAATACGGTTGCAGCAGCGGTTAAGGCCCTCATGCCGTTAAAACCCCGTTACCTGACCCTGCACACCTGCGGTGGTCGAGACATGCTGACCGCAGCCCGTGACATCGTATACGAAGTTGCGGATAAGGTCGCCATCGCTCCGCCGAAATTGATCGGCGTGACGGTTCTGACCAGCTTTGATCAGGCTGATCTGAACGAAGTTGGTGTGGATTCCCCGGTGGCAGATCAGGCAGAACGCCTTGCTAATTTGGCGGCAGAATCCGGTCTTGATGGAATTGTCTGTTCCGCCCATGAGGCTGCAATCTTGCGCCAACAATATGGTCAACTGCTGCGTATCGTCCCCGGCATTCGTCCGCCGTGGCATGCCGCGGGTGATCAAAAGCGGGTTATGACTCCGAAGGAGGCTCTGGAACAAGGGGCCGACATTCTGGTCATCGGTCGCCCGATCACCCAAGCTGAGAACCCGCATGATGCGGCATTCCGCTTGGCATCGGACATTGGCGTAGCTAACACTCAATACCGGGCCTAATGCAATGAACACAGCTCCCCTTGTGAAAATTTGTGGCGTAATGGATGAAGCTGCCGTTGATGCGGCAGTGGAGCATGGCGTCGATTTTCTTGGGTTTGTCTTTACCCCGCAATCACCGCGCGTTATTAGCCCGGCGATTGCGGCGGAGCTGTGCGATGCCCTGCCCGATGATGTCAGCAAAGTCGGACTGTTTGTTGACCCCAGCGATGACGATCTTGACCATATTTGCCGTTATGTCCGGCTGGATTACATTCAGCTCCACGGCAGCGAATCCCCGGCACGGGTGGATGAAATCCGCCTGAACACAGGCGTCGCCGTGATTAAAGCCATCGGCGTTGCAACGGCTGAAGATATTCAGGCCGCAAATGCCTATGACGGTCACGCTGATTTACTCCTGTTTGATGCAAAACCTCCCAACGATGCGCCGCGGGCCGGTGGGCTTGGTACAGCCTTTCCGTGGCCGCTGATGAAATCATGGACAGGCGAAACGCCGTGGTTGCTGGCTGGAGGGCTAACCCCGGACAACGTCGCCCGCGCCATTGCCGATTCGGGTGCCGCCGGGGTTGACGTATCCTCCGGCGTGGAAAAAGAACCGGGCAGCAAAGACCCGGACCGTATTGCCGCATTTATCAAAGCCGCAAAGGGGGCAGGCTCGGGGCGTTGGTGACGCTCTTCTCCTGCTTGATGCTGCCTTGCCCGTATTTTTTACGCGCAATCTGGCGGCACACCCGGTATACCTGATTTCCCGCGGCTGGCTTCCACCCCCAGACGCCCCATAGACGTGAGTAAGAATCATGAACTCGACTCTGCCGAATTCGTACACCAATGGCCCGGATGAGTCCGGCCACTTCGGCCCCCATGGCGGCCGTTTTGTTGCAGAAACCCTAATGCCCCTGATTTTGGAAGTTGAACAGGCTCTTGAGCAAGCTCAGGCTGATCCTGCCTTCCAAAAAAAATTGGACCACTACCTGCAAACCTTTGTCGGGCGCCCAAGCCCGCTGTACTTCGCTGAACGGCTGACTGAGGCCTGCGGCGGGGCAAAGATTTATTTCAAACGCGAAGACCTGAACCACACGGGTGCGCACAAGGTCAACAGCTGTGTCGCACAGATCTTATTGGCAAAACGTATGGGAAAAACCCGGATTATTGCCGAAACCGGCGCGGGTCAGCACGGCGTTGCCACCGCTACGGTCTGCGCACTGTTCGGCTTGCCATGTGTGGTCTACATGGGTGCAACCGATATTGCCCGCCAACAACCCAACGTGTTCCGCATGAACCTGTTGGGTGCCGAAGTCCGATCCGTCACCAGCGGTGCGGCAACTCTGAAAGACGCCATGAATGAAGCCATGCGCGACTGGGTTGCCAATGTGGAAGACACCTACTACCTGATCGGCACTGTGGCAGGCCCGCACCCATATCCGAAAATGGTCCGCGACTTTCAAAAAATCATCGGTGAAGAAGCCCGCGAGCAAATGTTGAAAGTTGAAGGTCGCCTTCCCGACAGCATCTGTGCCGCAGTCGGTGGCGGATCCAACGCCATTGGCCTGTTCTATCCGTTCCTGAATGATACGGATGTCAAAATTATCGCGGTAGAAGCCGCCGGACACGGGCTGGAGACCGGCAAGCACGCAGCTCCCCTGTCCAAAGGACATCCGGGCGTTTTGCATGGCAGTCGGACATACCTGCTGCATGATGCGGATGGACAAATCACCGAAGCCCACTCGATTTCCGCCGGGCTGGATTACCCCGGTGTCGGGCCGGAGCACTCATGGCTGAAAGATTCGGGCCGCATCACCTGTGAAGCGGTGACCGATCAGGAAGCCTTGGATGCATTCCATAAAACCACCCGACTGGAAGGCATTATTCCGGCACTGGAATCTTCCCATGCCATTGCCTACGCCCTGCGGGAAGCCGGAAATCTGCCCAAAGATCACATCATGCTGGTTAACCTCAGCGGACGCGGAGACAAAGACGTCGCCACCGTTGCCGCTGCCATGGGAAAGGACTTGTAAAATGAGCACCACACTCAGCAACAACCGCCTATCCCGTCGCTTTGCCGAACTTAAGGCAGATAACCGTGCCGCGTTGGTGGTTTACATGGCTGCCAATGACCCAGACCGGGCGACATCAACCGCATTGATGCAGCAACTGCCGGAAGCCGGGGCAGACATTATCGAACTTGGCATGCCGTTTACTGACCCCATGGCGGACGGCCCATCCATCCAAAAGGCGGCCTTGCGCGGCCTAAAGGCCGGAGCCACCATGCATGCCACCTTGCAACAGGTTCGGGATTTTCGCTCAGTGGACGATCAGACCCCGGTGGTTCTGATGGGGTATTACAACCCAATCGATTCCTATGGTGCAAAAGCCTTTGCCAAAGATGCCGCCGCCGCTGGTGTCGATGGCGTCATCGTCGTCGATGTTCCGCCGGAGGAAGCCGACGAACTGCATCCACATCTGGAAGCCAACGGCGTTGCGTTTGTCATGCTGGCGACTCCGACATCAGATGATGCGCGCCTGCCGAAAATTCTGAGGTATGCTGGGGGCTTCCTGTATTACGTCTCGATCTTGGGCGTTACGGGCACCCGCAGTGCCGTGGTCGATGAGGTAGATACCGCCATTCGCCGGATCAAAACCCATACGGACCTTCCGGTCGCTGTTGGTTTTGGTATCAAGACCCCGGAAAATGCCGCTGAATTCGCCCGCATTGCCGATGCCGCAGTGGTCGGGTCTGCGGTCATTGACCGTTTGGAAGCGGCCCTTGATGATGATGGCAAAGCCACCGCACAGCTAATCCCCAACGTACTGGACTTTGTGTCAGAACTGGCGGACGGTGTGCACAAGGCACGGCTGTAATCGATACCGCAGGACAGGAGACTATTCATGAGTTGGCTCACAAACTTTGTGCGACCGACGCTCAAGCGCCTGATTGCGCCTCGTGTCCTGCGGGAAACCCAATGGATCACTTGCCCCAATTGCGGGGCAACGATCTTTCACAAAGATCTGGACACCAACTGGCGGATTTGCCCGCACTGTGACCATCACCTGACACTGGCTGCGGCACGACGTTTTGCCCTGCTGCTGGATCAGGACAAATGGTCACGGATCGAGGCTCCATCTGCGGTAGTTGACCCCCTGAAATTCCGCGACAGCAAACGCTATAGCGATCGCCTGCGTGAAGCTGAAGAATTCTCGCAGGAAAACGAATCTATCGTGGTTGCCCATGGGAAACTTGATGACATTCGTGTCGTTATTGCGGCCTGCGAACCCCACTTCCTGTCTGGTACTCTTGGCGCAGCGGCGGGTGAAGCCCTGATTGCTGCCGCCGAACTGGCTATCCTCCAAGATGCTCCGCTGATTTTTGTCACGGGCAGCCACGGCCCACGCCTTCAGGAAGGGGCCTTTGCCCTAATGCAATTGCCGCGCGTCAATTTGGCGTTCCGCAAGGTCACAGAGTCTGGCTTACCCCTGATTACGGTGCTGGCGGACCCGGTATTTGACCCCACATCGGACGTTTTGGCCCAGCAGTCGGATATTGTGATTGCCGAACCGGGTGCCCGTATCGGCCCGCCGCCGCCCAATCCCATGGCGCCCATGGACACACCGGAATCTCTGCAAGACCGTGACGGTGTTTTGTCGACGACCAGTGCCATGGATCACGGGCGCATCGACCGGATTGTCGATCGGCGTGACCTGAAATCAGAAATTTCTGCCATCCTGACCCTGCTGCAATCTCCCTTCCCCATTGCACAGGTTTTGACATATCCCGGCCCGGCAGCCGCCGACACCACGGAAATAGACACGCCGGAACCGGACGACGGAGAACACAATGATTGAGGATATTCTGGCGCGGTTCATGCGCCTGCATCCTACGGAAATTGACCTGTCATTGGACCGCATGCACCGCCTGTTGGCTGACCTTGATCACCCGGAAACCCGATTACCGCCAGTCCTGCATATTGCAGGAACCAACGGCAAAGGATCGACGCTGGCGATGCTGCGAGCGTTATTCTCCGCTGCCGGGCAGTCTGTACATGCCTATACATCGCCCCACCTTGTCCGATTTGCCGAGCGCATTCGTGTCGCGGGCAAGCTAATCAACGACGCAGACCTGCGCGCTGTTCTGGAAGCTGTCGAAAAGCGGAACAACGGACAAAACATCACATTCTTTGAAGCCACGACCGCCGCCGCATTGTATGCATTTGCCCAAACCTCTGCCGATGTATGTTTGCTGGAAACCGGGTTGGGTGGACGACTGGATGCCACCAACGTCGCACCAAATCCAGTGGTGTCAATCCTGACGACCATTGCGCTGGATCATCAGGATTACCTTGGTGAGACCTTGCGTGACATTGCACTGGAAAAAGCACATATCCTGCGTCCCGGCGGGCTTGGCGTGGTTGCCCCGCAACAAGAAGCGGACGTTGTAACCGCGATTACGGACCATGCATGCTCCATTGATTCCCGGCTGTGGCTGCATGACCGTGATTGGCAGTTTAAGGTAATGGATAATGGATCCATCCGGGTTTGCGCACCGGGGCTGGATGTGATCTTGCCGCACATCCCATTGCCCGGACCGCATCAGGCCATGAATGCCGCATTGGCAACGGTTGCGGCTCATGCCTCTGGCCTGTTGGACGTAACCACGGATCTCGTGACCAAGGCGGTCCCCACGCTGCAATGGCCCGGTAGATTGCAACGACTAACCTCTGGCAAGCTGATACCACCTGATGGCACACAAATCTGGCTTGATGGCGGACACAATCCATCGGCGGCAGAGGCCATTGCTCCGGTCCTGCGAGACTTGGCATCCTCCTGCCAGATTGATTTGATTCTGGGCATGCAAACCACCAAAGACCCAATGGGCTATTTGCGCCATGTCCTGCCCTTTGTCACGCGGGTAATTACGGTCCCGGTGCCCGGTGCCCCTGCGCCCATGTCCGCCGATGCCCTTATGGGCTGCGCGCACCAATCCGGGAAGGCAGATGCGCAAGCCTGTGCCGATTGGCAGACTGCCCTGTCTCTCCTGCAAAATGAACAGGACGTTTCAAAGCCGCGCTGTGTACTGATTGCCGGATCGTTGTATCTGGTCGGGGATGTGTTGCGGGAAAATGGGTCCGGCGCGCCGGAGTAATAGCTGCCGGGCTTAGGAAGAAATAATCCCCAGCCCCACCCAGTGGTTCAGCACATCCGGCGTTAATTGCGCCAGCACTTGCTTGACCATGGCTTCCATGCCCGCATGGGCCGTCGCATCGCCTTCCGGCATTTCCAAGGTCGCGGCAAGATGACGGGTGACGGTTTCCTGCGCAGTTTCTGGTTCGCATCCCGTTGCAGCAATCGCGCCCAAGACCAAGGCCATATCCTGTTCCATCAGGACCGGGCCGCCCAAAACCGGGGACGCCAACGGCACACCGTAGTCAAAGTTTGCCGCCTTGGTCATCAAGGCCCGATTGACAGCGGACGGGATATGGATCGCGGCATCCCCAACCATTTGTTCCTGTGCTTTGACAGGCATACAGGGTTCAACCCATCCACCAGCCAGGGCCGCACGCGCGGCATCCCGTGCAATGGCTGGCAAAAGTTCAGGAATATGTGCAACCTGATGCGGTTTATCCGCCAATCCTTCGCGCAGGGTTGAGAACGGGAAACCGGAATAATCAACACTGAAACCAGCAAAATCCGTTGATGTCGCATCCGATGACAGCCGCACCGTCAATGCATCATGCGCCGCCCAAAAGCTATTCATGTCGGTAAGCTGTTCGCCTTTTACATACACATCACGGCGATAGAACGTATTGCGCAGGACGTCACGCACGGTTTCCAATTCATTTCGAGATTTCGCACCATACAAAATTCGGCGCAATGCCGCAGGAACCGCCGTATCCACCATATTCAGGTGATAGGCACTGTTCCCCGCAAACCGCAAACCGTAGGGGGCGACACCTTCACGCACCTGAGCAAAGTGCAACGGCATCAAATGCGGTGCAAACAGCTCATCTGCGACCACATCGGCGGCAATGTCCGCATACATGGCAAGGCGATGGCGAACCCCGGCATGGTCGGCAAGGTACCCCAAACCATCTACGTTGGTTTGTTCCAACCACGATAAGGCCTCACGTACGCGGGTTTGCGGCACACCTGCATAGGCATGAGTAACGGAATGCAAAATATCCCGAAGCGGCAACATGGCGGCAAAACCGGGTAAAGCATAATACCCAATCATCAGCAAACCACCGGGAGCCATAGCCTCACCAACAGTTTTGAAAACTTCACTCCGGCCTGCTTCATGCAGGTGGCAAACACCACCGTCCCAGACAACGTAGTTCAACGGAGGCAGGTCCTGCGCCGCCATTTCATTCAGGGGAGCCTCATGCCAAACGATATTGGTCAGTCCGGCAACCTTGGCAAAAAACTTACCGCGTTCTGCCTTGGCTCCATTTTCAAAGGCATGAATTTCCGCATTGGGGTAACAGGCCGCCATAATCAGCGCACGCAAACCATCACCACAGGACAAATCTGCCCAGACAAATGACCCGCTCACATCCCCCGGCACGAAGCCATTGGTAACCGCCACCGTATTCATCGCCACGGGGCTATGGCATGCCATGGGCGCGGCGGGTGCAAAGGTCATTTCTGGAAAAGCGTACACGTTCAATTCCCCCAAACAAAAACAGCGACCCCAGCATACACCGGGATCGCCGTTGGTCACGATATTCTTTAGGGTCAGGCCCTAGGCTTAGATCGAAGATTCCAGCCAGCTGACCAATTGGGATTTCGGCAAAGCGCCGATTTTGGTGGAGACAACTTCACCATCCTTGAACAGCATCAAGGTCGGAATGCCGCGCACACCCAATTTGGTCGGAGTTGCCGGGTTGTCGTCAATGTTCAGCTTCATGATGGTCAGTTTGTCACCCATCGCTGTTTCGACCTCTTCGAGGATCGGAGCAATCTGGCGACACGGGCCGCACCATTCAGCCCAGAAATCCACAAGGATTACGCCCGAACCTTTTTCGACATCGGCCTCAAAGGTTGCATCAGTTACTTCCCGCATCGTTAAATCCCTATTCCAATTTCCCGGAACCGTGCATACAGCCCGGTGCTTGAACATTATGGCATGCAAACCACGCCATTAAAAAAAACCTTACCCCATATCTATAGGGTTTCAGATCAATGATTTCCACCCCCCATTCGTCATATCAGGCGTAACTAAACTGATATTTCCATCAAATTCGGGCCATCGGTCCACAGCAAAAATGTACGAATCACCCGATCCGGGAAAATCGCGGCAAGGGCGGCTTTATAGCTAAAAAGCTGCTTCCGATAGACATCAGGCACAGCATCAACCGTCTTCGGTGGCGGGCGGTTGGTTTTGTAATCCGCAATCAAAATTTCCGTATCGGTTATGGCAAGTCGGTCAATCTGGCCTGACAGCAAACGCTGTCCCGCATCCAGTGCGACAAGGCCGGATACTGGAACCTCGGCCTGTGATTGCGGACCAAACAAAAGCTGTGCCTCCGGGATCGCCAATACGTCCAAGGCTTCTTGCGCCAATGCCTGTCGTACATCCTGCGGCCAATCCGCTACCGCCTGCGCCAGATACCGTTCTGCCACGTCACGACGGGCGGCAGGCGGCACATCCGGCAAACTTTCCAGCAGCCTATGCATGACATTGCCACGACGGAAACGGTCCCGCCCCTGAGCCAACGGCGAAGGAACTGCCGGGTCGTCTTCATCGGGGCGTGACGGCATCAATGGCTTACCCATTTCATCGTCTTCAGGTGGGCGAACCATCAGCCAATCCGGTAATGCCATGCTTGGCACCGCCCCCGCGTCCTCTGTCTCTGTTGTCGTTGCCACACGTCCGCCACTGCAAAGGCGAAGAATTTCAGGGGCATCGCCTTTAACCTCTGCCGTGAATGCCTCTGCCAATTCCGGAGCTGCCAACGGCTGCGTCAGGCGTGCAACGCCATGCCAGATCAGATCATGCCAATTGCCATCCGGTGCCGAACGTTTTCCATCCCAGCCACAGACATACAGCCGATCTTCGGCACGAGTCATCGCCACGTACAATAGTCGGCGGGTCTCCCGCTCGTCTTCGGCCTTACGGACCTCCGCCGCCGCATCCATTGCCGCAGGTAACGACACGCCCGGGGGCTTCCACATAAACACCGGCTTTTCAGCTTCCGTTGCCCATTCCATTTGCACGCCCGAGGCATTGGCATAGCTGACAGTCTGCGGCAAAAATACAACCGGAGCCTGCAACCCCTTGGCACCGTGTACGGTCATAATCCGCACCAAATCCGCACTGCCTTGTTCCATGTCTCGCTTGATCTCGTTGCTGTCCGCAGCGAACCAATGCAAGAAACCGGGCAGCGATCCGGCATGGCCACGTTCATATACCTGCGCGAGATCAAGAATTTCATTCAGCGGGTCATCGACCTCTGCCCCCATGCGTTGGCGCAGAGTGGCGCGCCCGCCTTCTGCCTCCAACAACCGGGCGAAAAATGCAAACGGTCGTAAGGCCCGCGCATGCAGCCCCCAATGACGGATTTTTTGTAATGCGGTTTGCGCAATCTGGCTCAGATCACCACCATCATCCGCCGATGCCAACGCCTGCACACGCCCCCACAAAGACTGCCCACGTTCCCGATGATGGGCTACAGCAAAAAGCTGGTCTTCCGTCCATGTCAGAAACGGGCCTTTCAATACGGTCGCCAACGTCAGGTCGTCTTCCGGGAACAGCGCAGCCTCAGCCAAGGCCATGCAATCCTGTACCGCCATATGATCGGACAGCATCAAACGATCTGCCCCCGCCACGGCAACGCCATAGGTTTTCAGGGAGCGGATCAGATCATTCTGGAAACCGCCGCGCTTGCGCAACAGGATCATAATGTCCCCGGCCCGGATCGGACGTCCCTTGGATGCAAGGATTTCCGGCGCGCCACCATCAGCCCCAACCATACGGGCAATCCGTTTGGCAACCAACGCTGCACAGCGCGTTTCCGCACTGTCCACCCGCAACCGTTCCATCGGCGGATTCCATGGTGCAGGGTCGCTGGCTTCGCTGGGCGTTAGCCGGGGCCAGATTTCGACCAACCCCGGTTCATCCTCACGGGCGGCGATGTGACGCTGCCGGGTCAGAACATCATCCGAATACTGCCCCGTGACATCGGGCAGCAACACACCATCCCGCGCCATGGGCATGCTGAACACCGCATCCACTGCATCCAAAACCGTTTGCGTCGAACGGAACGACGTATTGAGCGGCACGGCAGCAAATTGCGCCAAACCTTCGGCAGCCAGCCGTGAAACCTGTTCTTGTTGAGCCGTAAACTTCTCCGGTGCAGCCCCCTGAAAGCGATAAATTGACTGTTTGATATCGCCAACAGCAAACACCGTTCGCGGCTGATGCGGGTTTGCGCCCTCGCCACTGAAGAACTCAGCGGTCAATGCATCCACCACCGCCCATTGGTCGGCAGATGTGTCCTGAGCCTCATCCACCAGAATATGATCCAAGCCTCCATCGAGCTTATACAGAACCCAAGGCCGAGCCTCTGCCCGCGACAGCAACCCCAGTGCCTTTTGGATCAAGTCTTCATAATCCAGCCATCCGCCTCTGCGTTTTTCCCGGTCATAGGCATCCAGCATGGCCTGTGCCAGTGTCAGCAAGTCTCCGGTCGCATCACGTACCTGCACAGATTGCAAAGTTTCCACCACATCCAGCACCCGTTCCTGTTCGGATGCATAGACCTCCACAAATTGCGGATCGAGGTCTTTAACCTTTTTGCACGGCAGCTTCGAAGTGCTGCGCATCTCGCCCTTGGCTGTCAGAAAAGCCGGTGTGTAGTCAGACCACAATCGGGCGCGTTCAGCCTCTGACGCGGCAAGCCAATTGGCCATAATCTGACCAAGGTCTTTATCCGTCTTCCCGCCCACATCCAGCATCGCCTGACACAAACGCCGCAATCCGGCAAAATCTCCGGCCCCTTCCCTACAGGCAGCAGACAAAATGCTGTCGGCTGACGCATCCGCCGATAGCCCCATATGCGTGCTGATCCCTGCCATGGCTGCGGTGCGCCCACCCCAAGTCCGCAGCATGCGTGACAGCTTCACCCGATTTCCGGTAATGGCGGCGATCAATTCCGGGAATTTCATATCACTGACCCGATCAGTGATCGCCCCAATCGCCCGATCCAGATCGGAACCGGGTTCTGCATTTTGGAATACTTGCTCCCGCGCCCGTTGCAGCAAATCCTGCGCACTGCGGTCATCCAACACATCAAAGGTCGGCGAGACCCCGGCCTCCACCGGGAAACGGCGCAAGATGCTTTGGGCAAAGCCATGCAGGGTTTCAATCCGCAGCCCTTCCGGTGCATCCAGCACCCCGGCGAACAAACGGCGAGCACGAGTGACTTCATAATCCGTCGGCGTTTGGCCCAACAATCGCGTCAATTCCGCCGAAAGCTTACCCTCTTCCATAGCCGCCCAGCCTGCCAACCGTTCAAACAGACGATTGGACATTTCCGCCGCAGCCGCTTTGGTAAAGGTCAGACACAAAATCCGCCCCGGCAACGTCCCCGCCACCAACAAGCGGAGCACCCGGTCAGTCAGAACTTTGGTTTTGCCCGTTCCGGCGCTGGCAGCAACCCAGACGCTGGACTTGGGATCAGAAGCCGCCCGCTGAGCAACTTCCGCATTCACAATGCGTTGATTGGCCTGAACGGTCATGCCTCATCCTCCATCCCGGCAGATTTCCATTCCGCCAAACGTTCCAGCACCAAATAATCCGAATAGGTCGGGGCGTGTCCTTCCGCCGCGCGCGGCAAATACGGAGTATCCGGGTTATCATAACTTGCAATCAGGGCTTTCAAGCCTTCGGCTGCTCCGTCAATCAGGGCATCCGTATCTTTCAACTGGGTACGTTTACCACCCTCTCCGTTGCCATCAATTTTCCAGTATTCCAACTGCCCCACATTATCGGTGTGCAGGTCTTTGACCTTGCCATAACGGATAATCGCGCCTTCCAAGGGCAATTGCGGGGCATAGCCAGCAGCGACTTCCTTCTGCGACGGAACGGTTCCGGTCTTGTAATCCATAACCGTCGCGCAACCGTTTTCGTCCACATCCACTCGGTCCATCTTGGCGCGAATGGTGAATGAGCGACCGCTGTCAGGGGTAAAAGTCCAGGCCCCGGTCCGTTCCACCAAAACAGCCTGCAATGCAGGCCAGCGCGGCGCATCGTTTTTCAGAAACCACGCCAACGCCCGATCAATCCGCGCCCGCCAGAATGGGGCCAACGTCGGCGGCACGGCATGGGTGTCCAATGCCTCCGCTGCCATGTCTCGCAGGATGTGCAAGGCATCGGGATCATCACTGCGATGCCCATCCAGAACAAAACGTTCCAAAATGCCGTGCATGATATTGCCCAACACAGCCGGAGTTGCCTCCTGCTCCCTCGGGTCCAACGCACGCAGGCGCAGAATATGCTTGGCATACGCACCGTAGGCATCCCGGCGCAAGCCTTCCACATGGGTCACATACAAATCACGGGGGCGGGCGTCCACCGGGGGACGCGGGGCCGGAGGCTGCGGCGGATCAATCCGCGCCGGAGCCGCATCCAACTGCCGTGCCCATGCCAGCCATGGACCACTATCTATGTGTAAATCCCCTTCGGCAGCCGACAGCACGGCATCCAGACGTCGCAGCCAACGAGACGGTTCGGTCGGCGCGCCGCCGGACTTCAGCGAACGGGTAAAAATCAATTCCGGCGCACCGGACGCCATGTGCACATCATGGGCCGCCAACCCCACGCGCCGTTCCAAAGGCGGCAAGCCAAAGGCCTGTCGCATGGCACGGCTCATCCATGGGTCTGTCGGCGGCGTACGCGGCCACATACCTTCGTTCATGGCCCCCAATATCATCACATCCGCCGGCTGCATCCGGGCCTCCATCGCCCCCAGAATATGCAACCGTTTTTGCCGCGAAAAGCGCGGGCGCACCGCAATGGACGCCATCAGCGAGTCCAAAACCGAAACATAATTGTGCACCGGAACAGGACCAAGGTCCGCCGTGGTTTGCAAGGCTTCGATGCAGAAGCCCTGCATGGCTTCCCCGTCTTCGCCGCACCAAACTGCGTCAGCTCCGCTTTGTGCATCATCTGCCGCCAAAGCCTCGGCACAGGCAATATGCGCCTGCAACAAGGTCGGCAAGTCTACCTCTGCCACAGAAAGCACCGCCGAAAAGTCTGATGTTGCAGTTTCCAAGCCATCCAACCATTGACCAAGGGCAAGGCAACGTTCTTCGGCAAGGGTATTAGCCTCTGACAATTCGGATAGACGTTGGCGATAGTCATCCCATCCCGGCAGCGGAACCGTACCCCGGCACAGATAGCGATCAAAATCGGCAAGCTGCCGGTGATGTGGAGCGCGACCAAAGGTCGACAAGGGATGACGCAAAACCGCCAGCAACGACACCGGGGCAAAACCGGAAATCACAGCCTCTGCCACCAGCCGCATAAACCGCCCAACCCGGGTTTGTGCCAGCGGCACACCCGCCGAGTCATCAATGTCAATGCCCCAGCGTTGCATATGCTCTGCCACTCGTTGCGCCAAATCCCGGTCCGGCGTGACCAAGGCCGCGGTTTTGCCTTCAGTCTCCAGCGTTTCCCGAAAAATCAGGGCAATGGCGGTGGCTTCCTCCTGCACTGAGTGACAATCCAAACGATAAACACCCTGCAACGCATCCGATGGGATGGAAACCTCAGGCCAGATATCTGTGGTTTCTGCCGGACGAAACGCATGACGCAACAGATCTTCACGGGGAGAGGACATTCCGGCATCGTGCCAATCCTGAACCGCGTGGCGTTCCGTTGTCAGCACCTGTAACAGACGTTTCAGGCCGTATTGCGGATGGGTTGGGGCAAGACTGTCCCATGACAGTGTATCCAAATCCCGGTCCAACCCCGGCAACACCACTGCGCCTTGTGGCAATTCAGCCACCACTGCCATCAGTGCTGCAGATGACGGATGCGACCCGGTAGACCCGGCAGCAATCACCGGACCGGACGGCGGCACCTGCCGCCACTGTTCAGTTTGCGCAGTCATTAAACGCACGCGCCGCGCCATCGGGTCCATTTGCCCGGTGGCCTGCAATAATGTGGGCCAGATTTCCGTGATGGTGTTTAACACCGCCATCACCCGCTGCCAGTGCTCTGGCAGGTCCAAACCGATTTCTTCCAGTCGATCAAATGACAAGCCTTCGGCCTGCACCTGATCCAGCAGGGCTGCCAAGGCCTCTGCCATACCAAGGGCTTGATCTATGGATGGGGTTTCGCCTGTGGCAGGATCGGCAACAGCCCCAATGGTACGGGCCAGCAAACAATGCCGGGACATGGTGGAAATGGCGGGAGGCAAGGATAAGCTGTCCGCACCGACATCAACGAAAGCACCGCGCCCCAACACCAGTTCATCTTCGTCGACATCCCCCATTGGCAACATGCGCGGCAGCAGCATGGGCTTGCCATCGGTTGCTCGCAAAAAGGCTTCGCGGAGGGATCGGCAGGCACGGCGGGTCGGCAACAAAACCGTGACACGGGCAAGATCAAGGGGCGTCTGTGCGTAGCGGGCAACAATTCCCGCAGCAAGGCTTTCAGCAAACCGGCACCGGGCCGGGATGGTATATACATGCCCCACGATGATCTCCTCTGCGACTATCCTGCGCCGCAGAGTACTGCGGCCTAAAAGCTGTTCATGCTTTCATCGGTCAGCAGGCGTTCGGTTTCTGTAACCGCTTCTGGTGTTCCCACATGGTACCAATCGCCATCGTGAACCAATGCCCGCAGCCGACCTGCGGCAAGGGCGCGATCATAGACCATGTTCAACGAGAACGCACCCTCCTCCGGCATGTCATCCAACGCCCGTGGATGCAATAACTGAACCCCGGCATAAACATAGGGTGCGACTTTTGCCGAACCACGGCGTTGCGGCAAGCCTTTGGCGTCCAAAGTAAAATCCCCTACCCCGTCATACCCATATGCCCGAGATACCGGATGCAACAGCAACAGAACGTCACAGTCATCAGGATCAAAGGCATGCCACATACGGGACAAGGTGGACTGGGGACCATCCCCCCATAGCACATCACCATTTAGAACAAAAAACGGATCAGCACCCAACAACGGCAAGGCGCGTTTGACACCACCGCCGGTTTCCAAAAGAGCATCGGTTTCGTCGGAAATCACAATGTCGGGGTCTGTTCTGTCCGCCACATGATCCCTGATCATCTGCGGCAAGTGGTGTACGTTCAAAACCGCAGTTTCAATCTGCCAAGATTCCAGACGATCCAACAGACGATCCAGCATGGTTTCCCCAACAACCGGAATCAGTGGCTTCGGTGTGGTGGCGGTCAGTGGCATCATCCGCTTGCCAAGTCCGGCAGTCAGAATCATTGCCCGACGTGGGCGTGGGCATTTCGGATTTTCCAAATTGGTCAAACGGACAACGGACACATTTTTCTCCTACGGACGGACACGCGCAGTTCTGGGAACATACGCATCAAACCATGCAGCAACTGGTTCCATACAGGGATGAGCCAGCGCAGCCTCCAGCAATCGCCATATTCTTGGAATATGTCCAAGATAGTGCGGCTTGTTATCTCGTGCCTGCAAACGCGTAAAAATCCCAATGACTTTTGCGTGACGTTGTGCAGCTAGCACTGCCCACGCGGCGGAAAACTGTTGCGGATCAAGGTCTGGAAATGCCTGAAGATATTTTTCCTTTGCCCCTGCCACGACGCTTTCCGAAATATCGCGGCGGGCATCTTCCAGCAATGACATGATGTCATAGACCACAGGACCATAAACCGCGTCCTGAAAATCCAGCAGGCCACAGGCCGCAATGCCATCACGGTCATCAAGGCGCATCAGGTTATCCACATGGAAGTCACGCAAAACCAGAGTTTTGGGTGTCGGCTCCAGAACCGGAAGCACGGAGCGCCATGCAGCATCAAAAGCGCTCATCAGTTCCGGCGTGACTGTAATACCCACCGCCGGTAAGAACCATTCCGGCAACAGGCGAGCCTCCTTCAGATACAAAGCTTCGTCATACTCCGGCAGTTTATGCCCTGAAACGCCCGTAGCAGCCTGTGACTCCCTGTGCAAGGCAATCAGCACATTTATCGCCAAATCATATAACTCGGCTTCATTCTCTCCGGCGTTCAATAAACGACTGAAGGTAGTGTCCCCGAAATCTTCCAACAGCAAAAACCCTTGTTCCGGGTCTTTTGCCAACATGCTGGGCGCACTGAACTGCATGTCCAGCAAACGCTGGGCAATGGCACAAAACGGGCGGATGTCTTCTTGTGGCGGTGGTGCATCCATCAGAACCATGGACTGTCCATTGTGCTGCACCCGATGATAACTGCGGAATGAGGCATCCGCTGCCAGCGGCGTGACCGTTGCTGTCTGAAACCCGCAATGTGCGACAAAATCCTGCCGCAGAACCGCCCGATCACTCACTCGCCAACTCCATTTTCTGTAAACGCTGTGCCCATGCAGAGCCACGCGCCACCAACGTGATGCGACGGGCAGTTTCCGCAATCTCCGGGGCAAATTCAATCACCACGTCCAACCGCTGCTTCGGTAAATAGCTCCCCATACGCGCAGGCCATTCAATTAACGAGGTCGCCATGTGCAAAGCGTCCTCAAACCCCAATTCCCAGATTTCATCCGGGTCTTCGATCCGATATAAATCAAAGTGCCAGACCGGGGCGGCGGCATCCGGTTCATAAATCTGAACCAAGGTGAAGGTTGGGCTGGGCACTTCTTCATCCGCAGAGGTCAACGCGCGAATCAAGCCACGGGATAAGGCCGATTTGCCCGCACCAAGTGTCCCCCACAACGCGAGGACGTCACCACCACGCATGTACGGTGCAAGCCGAGCCGCCAAAGCCGCCGTTTCTGCTTCGCCATTCAGGCATATAGTTATGGCGACATCCTGCGCCGTTACGGCATGCGGGCAGCTTGAAGCCGCAAAAATATGTGTGTTTTCCGTCATCATGCTTTCCTTGTAGCGTGCTGGGTTACCAAGAGCAATCAAACTCCCTGCTATGTCTTGCAATCTGGCGACTTTCATCGCAAAGTGCCCCACCTGAAAATCACGAACACGGGTCAGGCAACTGTCTGGTCAAAGGTACGAACGGAGATCCTTTGTATGGCTAACCCCCAACACACGACCGATGTGGTCATCATCGGTGCAGGCCCGATTGGTCTGTTTGCTGCTTTCGAATGTGGTATGGCGAAACTCAACTGCCATGTGATTGATGCCTTGGAAGCTGTCGGGGGACAGTGTTCCGCCCTGTACCCGGAAAAACCGATTTACGACGTTCCGGCGCACCCGGCTATCACCGGGCAAGGACTGATCGACAATTTGGTCAAACAGGCAGAACCGTTCAAACCCACCTATCATCTGAATCAGCGCGTGGATACGGTGGAACGGGATCAGGACACCGGACGTTTGCTTATCACCACGTCCTCCGGTGTAACCATTGATACCGCAGCCATTATCATTGCCGCCGGGACCGGTGCCTTTGGCCCGAACCGCCCGCCGCTTAAAGGCTTGGCTGACTATGAAGGCACCAGCGTCTTTTACATGGTGACCCGCCGTGAAGACATGCGCGATAAGAATGTGGTCATCGCCGGGGGCGGAGACTCTGCCGTGGATTGGGCCTTATCCCTGTCGGAAGTTGCCAAGAAAGTCACTGTGGTTCACCGCCGCCCCAAATTCCGTGCAGCCCCAGACAGCGAAGCGAAGCTGCATGAACTGGCAGACAAAGGCGTCATTGACCTTGCAGTGCCATATCAGTTGAAGGCCATTGACGGCAATAACGGGCAATTGACGACGGTGACTGTGGCGGATCTTGACGGCAATACCAAGGATATTGATGCCGATGTCCTGCTGCCGTTCTTTGGCCTTGCTGCCAACCTTGGCCCAATCAAAACTTGGGGGCTGGAGATGGAAGGCCAAGGCATCAAGATCGAGCAAGCCAACTGCTGCACATCTGAACCGGGCATATTCGCCATCGGCGATATCGCCGTTTATCCGGGCAAGCTGAAGCTGATCCTGTGCGGCTTTGCCGAAGCCGCCATTGCCGCCCACGGCGCACGTGGCGTGGCTCGCCCGGACGAAGTGGTGCACTTTGAACACTCCACCACCGCAGGCGTTCCTAAAGCCTAATCAATCCCCAGACACAAAAACAGCGCGCCCAACACACGGGGCGCGCTGTTTTTTTATATCTATGGCAGTTCTGATTACCAGACAAACGCCGGGATTGCCGCCTTCGCCATGACCTCATATTCCTGAGCCAACGCAGTCACTGCTTCGGAAGACGGGGCTTGCCCCGGTGCGACACCAAATGCACGCGCATGAATCCCACGGGCACACAGAACCCCGTCAATGCCGGACGCTGCGCATCCCCGCATATCCGTCGCAAAGGAATCCCCGACACCAACCACGCGGCGACGGTCCGTAATCCCCAAACGTGCCAAGGCAAGATCATAGACTGCCGGGTCCGGCTTTCCGACTTCATGAACACGCCCGCCCAAAGCCGTATATAGATCCGCAATATTTCCGGCACAAACCACGTTCTTTCCTTGACGAATCACAGCCCGATCCGGGTTGGCACACACGGCGAAAGGCATGGTCTTGGCAATGTCGGCAACAATCGGCTCATATTTTTCCAGTGGATCATCCAGAGATTCCGGGCCACTCAGCAAAACGAAATCCGCCTCCGCCGGAGAATCAACCAGTACATAGGGCAAACCATCAAGGACGTCTCTGGCTGTATCTGAACCAAGGTAAAACACCTTTTGCCCCAATGCGGCAAACACCGGATGTGCCCGATCCCGCAACATGTAATGGACCGCATCCCCAGATGTCAGGATTTCGTCATAGCAGTGTGGCGGCAGGCCCATATCCGCCATCAAATCGATCAATGTCGTGGACCGCCGTGGAGCATTGGACAGCAAAACAATTCGTTTACCGCGTTTTTTCAGTTCCTCCAGACAGGAACGAGCTCCGTCATACGCCTGTACCCCGTCGTGCAATACGCCCCATAAGTCCAAGACAAAGGCGTCATACCCATCGGCAAAGTCCGCAACACCGGACAGCACCGGGATAGAAGCTGATAACATGCCTTACTCCGAATCTTTATGATCGGCACCGACTGCATCGGCAACCGAGGTAAACCCATCTGTTTTCAAGCACGCTGCCAGTTCATTGGCGACCCGAGCACCAAGCGCCGGGCCTTCGTACACCATGGCGGAATACAACTGCACCAAAGAGGCCCCCGCACGGATTTTCAGATAGGCGTCCTTACCAGTTTCAATGCCACCAACACCGACCAACGGGATTTTCCCATTGGTTAATTTGTACATGTCGGACAGGACACGGGTCGAGGCTTCGAACAACGGTTTGCCGGACATACCGCCCTGTTCGTTTTTCTGCCAGTTAATAAGACCTTCGCGAGACCATGTGGTGTTGGTCACGATCAGGGCATCCACTCCGGTTTCACCGTCGGCAACATCAAGCCCTTCGCCCATAATCACATCCGCGATGTCACGCAGGTCTTCAGGTTCCAAATCCGGCGCAATTTTCAGCATCAGCGGCGGACGGCGTTGACCGTCTTCTTCCAACTGTTTCAATACGTTGCGCACCCCGCCGATAATTTCAATCAATGGCTCTTTGGATTGCAAAGAGCGCAAACCGGGCGTATTCGGCGATGATACGTTAATTGCTAAATAATCCGCATACTGAGCCAACCGCCGTGCGCACAGCACGTAATCATCCACGGCATTTTCCGTGTCTTTGTTCTTGCCAAGATTGACACCGACCACGCCTTTGCCCTTCCGCGCGGCAAGGCGTTCAGCCATGGCCTCCATTCCCGCATTGTTAAAGCCCATGCGATTGATCACGGCACGATCTTCGACCAGACGGAACAGGCGCGGTTTGGGATTGCCCGGTTGAGCCTTCGGCGTCACGGTTCCAACCTCGACATAACCGAAGCCCTGACCATGCATAGCATCCGCGGCATCAGCATTCTTGTCGAATCCGGCGGCAAGCCCAACTGGATTGGGAAAGTCGATCCCAAACAATGATGTTTTCAGCACCGGGTCATTGACCTTGGGCTGCGGCGGGATCAGCCCCATTTTCAATGCCTTAATCGCCAGAGTATGCCCGAATTCCGGGGTCATCATCATCACCAACGGGCGAACAAGCGGATACAGGTCCATGCCTTGGTCCTCATTCTTGAATTGATTAACATCTTGACACGTCCCTGCGGACATACGCGCGGAAACCTATCCTGTTTCCTTGGTCGGGACAAGCCATCCCCGTTGCAAATATGCATCGCAGATTGCAAACCATTCCCCAAATTATGCAAATGCATAATGCGGCCTCACACATAATTACCCCATGCCTGCACCCCAACCCACCATAGAATCTTTTTAAATTAAAGACTTCTTATGTACGCATTGGCTTTGGCACGCACGTTGCTTTGCTATCTGGGACGAAAGAATAACAAACCAGAGAAGGAGCAAACACATGGTCGCCATAAATGCCCCGCCCGGACACTCTCATGCTTTTCACTTTTCCTTGGCCTTAATTGAAGCCATGGGGAACTCAGGAATGACAATTGTCAGCCTGCAACCAACGCCGGAAATGGTTCAAGCCGGAGCCAAAGCCGGAAAAGTTGACGCGGCAACAGCAACCCGAATTTACTCCGCTATGGTTGGCCTCGAATAGGCAAGACCCGCAAGTAAAAACAACAAGCCATAAATTGGCGTGCTATCCGCACATACCAGCCCCTATGCCGCTGCATCAGTCAGCGGCATTTTTTATGCTGACAGGCGTGGACATTGGTGTTCAGGCGGGGCTATGCTGCTGGTCTTCATACAAGACTATTTATTCAAAGGGCGCAACACGATGGATACGTTAACATATGCGCGTGGGACATGGTTCCCCGGCAACCCTCCTTTAATAGCTCCACATGCTCATTCCATGTGGCTTGGTTCCGCCGTTTTTGACGGTGCCCGTGCGATTAATGGCTGCGCCCCGGATCTCCTTCTACACTGTGAACGCGTTGTTCGTTCGGCCCGCGTCCTTGGCCACGAACCGACTCTCACCGGTGCAGAAATTGCAGAACTGGCTTGGGAAGGCATCCGCCGCTTCCCCAAAGGTACGCCGCTGTATATCTGCCCGATGTTCCATGCAGATGGCGGTTTTATTCTGCCAGACCCGGCTAGCACACAGTTCACACTGACATTATCGGTTTCACCACTTCGTGAACCCACTGGTTTCAGTGCCTGTATCAGCAGTTTCCGCCGTCCAGCCAAGGATCAGGCGCCGACCGAGGCCAAAGCAGCCTGCCTTTATCCCAACGTTGCCCGCGCCTATAAAGAGGCACTGGACAAGGGGTACGACATGGGTGTCAGCCTTGACCCTGACCACAACGTGGCAGAGTTCTCCTTTACCAATTTGTTTATCGCCAAGGGCGGCACTGTCCTGACCCCCGCGATCAACGGCACGTTCCTGAACGGGATTACCCGTCAGCGTGTCATTCAGTTGTTGCGGGATAGTGGCATCCCGGTTGAGGAAACCACCCTGACCGTCAACGATTTGAAAGCCGCCGATGAAGTCTTTGCCTCTGGCAACTACCAAAAGGTCGGCTGGTGTGCTCAGGTGGATGATGTCAAATTCAAACGCGGACCGATGTTTGAACGCGCTCACAAACTGTACTGGGATTTTGCTGCATCCGCATGTTGCTGGTAAGATTCGGGATGACATAACCAATAAAAAAGCAGCGCAAAATGCGCTGCTTTTTTATTGGTCGGTTCTTGCAAAACCTAGCCTAAATTTTCCCCGGCAATAACCTTATCCAGCAAAGCCAAGCTTTCCTTCAGGCCATACAGGGCAAAGAATGAACCCATGCGCGGCCCCGTATCCTGCCCCAACAGGATTTGATACTGCGCCTTGAACCAAGACTTCAGATCCGGGAAGCATTCGTGATTTTTGCCAACGGCAAAGACGATGGATTGCAGATCCCCTGCCTCGGCAGTTTCCGGCTGTTTTGCCAGTTCATCCCGCAGCTCTTTCAAAGCTTCGATTTCTGCGGCTTCTGCCTTACGGAAGGTTTTATTCGGCTTCACAAAATCATTGTAATAGGCAATGGCAAAGCGCACCAAACGGTCCAACAGCGGTGTCGCCTCTGGGCTGGTTCCCGGCGCATAGTTGCTGAGATACTGCCAAATAATAGCCGGATCATCCGTGTGTGCCACGCTGACCAAATTCAGCAGCATAGAGAAGTTCACACCTTTTTCCGGGGATGGAACATCACCGTTATGGATATGCCAAGCCGGGTTGCTGGCCTGATCTTTTGGCTCCTGACGCGGATAGGCCTCAATGAAGCTTTGATATTCGTCCACGGCCCGCGGAATCACGTCAAAATACAGACGCTTGGCGGTTTTCGGCTTCTGATACATGAACAGAGCCAAGCTTTCCGATGGTGCGTATTTCAGCCAATCTTCGACCGCCAAACCATTGCCTTTGGATTTGGAGATTTTTTCCCCTTTGTCATCAAGGAACAATTCATAGGTCAGGTTGACCGGCGGTGTACCGCCCAGAATGCGACAGATTTTCCCGCCCAAATTGACAGAATCAGTCAAATCCTTGCCGGACATTTCATAATCCACGTCCAAGGCAGCCCAACGCATGGCCCAATCTGCCTTCCACTGCAATTTACAGTGACCGCCAGTGACAAGGGTTTCCACTTTTTTGCCGTCTTCACGTTGATAGACGATCGTCCCAGCATCCGCGTTAATTTCAATGACCGGCACCTGCAAAACAATCCCAGTTTCCGGGCAAATCGGTAAAAACGGGCTATAGGTCGCACGACGCTCTTCACCAAGGGTCGGCAACACCACATTCTTGACCTTGTCATAATTGGCCAAAACCTGCATCAGTGCGGCATCAAACCGACCAGAGGTATACCAATCCGTCGAGCTTTGGAAATCGTAGTCAAAGCCAAAGGAATCCAGAAACGCCTGCAAACGGGCATTGTTATGATGACCGAAACTTTCATGTGTCCCGAACGGATCCGGGATTTGCGTCAATGGTTTGCCAAGGTGCTGGGCGACCATTTCCTTATTCGGAATATTGTCCGGCACCTTACGCAGGCCATCCATATCATCGGAAAATGCAAACAGTTTGGTCGGCACATGTGGAGCCAAAACCTGCAACGCCTGACGCACCATGGTGGTTCGCACCACTTCACCAAACGTACCGATGTGCGGCAAGCCAGACGGGCCATAGCCGGTTTCAAACAGGACATAGCCCTTTTCACCGCCTTCCTTACCCTTGCCACGCTTTTCCAGACGCTTTTGCAACAAAGTGCGTGCTTCTTGGAAGGGCCAAGCGTTGGATGCCATTGCGGCTTCGGCGAAATCGGACATTTCCGTGTTCTTTCCTTAAGTCTGTTACAGTCGCAAAGAATACCCCGCTACCCATCAGGCGCGGGGCCAAAATTCAAGTGAACTCGCAACCTATCCAGATTTTTCGAATACGTCACCTGTCTTATGCATCTGTAAAGGTGGTTTTGATACTTTTTTCTGGAACAATGCCAGAACAAGCCACTTGCAGCCGCCGTCGGTTCACGGCATCATCGCCAACCATGAGCACAGCCATCCAACTTCCGCGCGTTCCATCTCTTGCCGTCACCTTACAGGGCTGTGCATGGATTGATGCCGACGGTGAATTTCATCCCCCCACCCCCGCCGAAGCCGCACAACTGTGGGCGAATGAACCTCCGATTCTATGTCACCGGGTCTGGGCCGCACAGCGTTTGCGCTGTGAACAGCATGCCGCTTTTGACCTGTTGGAACTGTTTGCGTTTGTCCATCCTGCTGTCTTTTGTGTTCCAACCATTCCCGGTCTGTGCGCGGCGCTGGAATTGCCGAAACCGGACGAAGATGCAGATTCCCTTGCCATTGCCCTCATGGATATTACTCGCATCCTTTTGGGGACTTTGGCACGCCTCGATGGTCAGGAGCAAAAAAAAGCTCGGGACATTGCCCTGCCCATGGCGCGGGGCGGTTGGCTGTGGGGTACCAGCGTTATGGCGGCCCTTGGCGCGGAAGTTACTCCGACGGATAACCCGGCAGCGGACCTGCGCGGGCTTAAGGTCTGGGAACGACTGAAAGAATGGGAAGATAGCGCGCCACCACCCCCCGCCGATAACCTGCCGGTTTCCGATAAGGAAGCCAGAGCCCGCTTAACCGAGTTGCTCGGCAGCGGTGCTGAACGCCGCCCCTCTCAGGCGGATTTCTCTGCCGGACTCACCCACGGCTTTGCCCCACGGGAAACCGCGGATGCACCCAATGCGGTTCTGGCAGAGGCAGGAACCGGTGTCGGCAAGACCCTTGGCTATATTGCACCCGCCAGTGTCTGGGCTGAAAAGAACGGCGGCCCGGTTTGGATCAGTACCTATACTCGCAACCTGCAACGACAACTCGATGGTGAATTGGACAAGCTTTACCCCGACCCCCGTGATAAGGCTCGCCATGTGGTGATTCGCAAAGGCCGGGAAAATATGGTCTGCCTGCTGAATCTTGAAGACCTGCTGGATCGGGCCGTGCGTGAGCCGCGCGCCATGACCGCCCTTGGTTTAATGTGCCGCTGGGTAGAAAAAACCCGTGATGGAGCCATGATCGGCGGGGATTTCCCCGGTTGGCTTGTGCATTTGCTCGGGCGACCACATTCCATCGGCCTGACCGACCAACGGGGCGAATGCCTGCACGCCGGGTGCGCCCACTATGGTCGTTGCTTTATTGAAAAATCCGTCCGCCGCGCCCGTCATGCTCGTATCGTTGTTGCCAATCATGCCTTGGTTTTGGTGCAGGCGGCCCTCGGTGGGTTGGATGACAGCTATGTACCCACACGTTACGTCTTTGATGAAGGCCATCACCTATTTGACGCTGCCGATAGCGCCTTTAGCGCACATCTGACCGGACGCGAAAGTCATGAACTGCGGCGTTGGATTCTTGGTGGTGAGTCCGGCATGCGTGGCGGCATAAAATCCCGCGCACGTGGTTTGAAACGCCGAGCTGAGGAATTGGTCGCCGGACATACCGAGGCAGAACATGCCCTTGATGCTCTTACTCGGGCCGCGCGGGTCTTGCCTGCCTTGGGCTGGGAACGCCGGTTGGGTGGTCAAACCCCATCCGGGCCAGTGGAAAAATTCCTGATGCAGGTTCAGCATCAGGTGCTGGCGCGCGTTGATGATCCCAATTCTCATTACTCGCTGGAATG
>JAALLQ010000114.1_pt1 | contig 27360 bp, 23 predicted proteins | sample 7245921 | NCBI WGS metagenome assembly JAALLQ01 (sample SAMN13049200, study PRJNA578106) | oil field metagenome | isolation source: filtered produced water from oil reservoir B7 | place: USA:offshore Texas | collected 2016 | reverse complement strand
CGTTTCAGAATCTTCTATATCGGTTCTTTACCTGCTGTTCCTCTCCACTGGCACCCATATAGATAAAGAACGCTATCAATATCAGCCAGAAGCTCATGAAAAGGCCTGCAAGGCCCATCAGGAATGCAAATATCTTACCGATGGTTGCAGCTTTTTCCGTCGCCTCCACAAAATCCATACGTTGTGCCAGAAATGCACGCAGTATACGGCCACCGTCCATGGGGAAGGCAGGGATGAGATTGAACAGTCCCAGTATTATATTTATGTAACCCAGTATAAAGATCATCAGGAACAGTCCCCCTCCATCCGAAAAGGATGCAGGCGGGTTGAAAAGGGAAGTAAAAGCTAACAGCACAATTCCGATGATAATGCTTGAAAGCGGTCCCACAAATGCCATCTTTGCCTCTTTTGAGGGCTCATGCAACTCTTCTTTCATTGATGAGACCCCGCCTATCAGGTAGAGAGTTATCTCGCTGATACTACCTCCATATCTCAGAGAGAAATAAGAGTGGGCTAGCTCATGTATCAATACTGAAACAAAGAGCAGGATTGCTGTTAAAAGTGATAGCGAATATTTCAGGATTGTTGACTCGACTCCCGCAAAACCAAAAGGTTCCGGCTGTATGGCAAAGATCCATGCAAAGAAGGGTAATACCAGTAAAAAAGAAATGTGTATCTTAATGGGTATACCAAGTATCCTTGCAATCTGAAGTGAATTATTCATTAGATCTCCCCTTTTGTTTTAAAATTGTTTTTCAGTTAAAATCTCTATTCTTTCTTTAATTATTTACTTATATTTACCGCAGATGCGGTAAGATATCTTTTCCATAGTTTTTGATAAACTCAAGTTCATCGGGACCTGCATAGTGGAAGTACAGATGAGTGTATCCTGCATCTATGAACTGCCGGGCATAGCTGATATGATCTTCCGGGTCAGAGGATATACATGCATTCTGTCTGATAAAATCATCTCCTATAACCGCACCATTTTCGGCTGACATTGCAGGAGTATATATCTTATTCAGGAAGAGGGCCGGTACCATCGAACCTGCCCAGTATTTATGCAGGTTTTCAACGGATTCTTCAAGCTTGTCCCCGTAAGCAACTGTCAGCTCCACTGCCTTTGGCATGCTTTCAATATCTTTACCGGCTCTTCGTGCTCCGTTTTCGAATTTCGAGAGTATTTGTTTGTATTTTTTCATTCCGGAACCGCCGACAGTGATCAGGCCATCTCCATTGTATCCTGCGAACTGGGCGCTTTCCGGCACCATTGATGAGAAATATATGGGAATATCCTCCGCAGGCAATGTATAGAGCTTCGCAGCACGTGTGCAATAGTAATCACCTTCAAAGTTTACCTTTTCACCTGTCCAGAGTTCCCGTATGAGTTTTACCGCTTCTTCAAGCATATGCTGTCTTTCAGAAAACTCCGGCCACTCACATGTTACGGGATATTCATTCAGGGCTTCTCCGGTACCCACAGCCAGGTATGTACGTCCCCCGGCAAGTGATGACACTGTTGCTGTTGCCTGGGCAATGATCGCAGGATTATATCTTAAGATCGGACACGTAAGACCGGTCCCAAGCTCTATCTTTTTAGTGCTTGCTGCTGCGGCCCCAAGCCACGTCCATGTAAAGCAGGACTGTCCCTGCTCGCTCCACGGGTGGAAGTGATCACTTACGTCTATACTATCAAAGCCGTTATTCTCAGCAGCTATCACCTGTCTGAGCATTTCCGATGGTGTATACTGTTCCGGTGCTATCTTAAAACCTAATTTCAGCAAATCTGATCCCCACTTTAACTTAACCTATGCTAATATTGAAGTCGACTGTATTTAAGATTTGAGTAAAACCGGATAAATAAACTTCTTAGAACAATCTGCAAATGTATAAGTACCCAGAGACTGAATTTATTATCAAAAGGAGACAGATAATCTATGAGCATAGTTGAAACATCCTGGGCATTATTAACCCTTATCTCTGAGATCTGGGTTATATACGATCTGTTCACATACAACAGATCGATGAGTGCATTGACGAAGCTGATCTGGATCATCGTTGTTCTGGTACTCGGAATAATAGGTGTTGTTCTATATTATTTCCTTGGAAGGAAAAGATAATTTAAAAGATGGCAGGTTCATTCCGAAATGATCCTGTCAATACGGATTTGATCGTTAAGACCTTTCTGGAAAGCTGTAAGATATGGATGATAAAGAGGCATTCCTGACCGGTGAATTCCTTCGCCAGCTTATACATATACTTACGGGCATAGTTTTTATTTTAATCATCAACTTTTCAGGAAACAATGCAGAATTAGTTTTTTTAGTAATCCTTCTTGCGTTGACCTTTTTCTCAATTCTGGTTACACGCTCAGATGATACTGAAAAGTCGCCCCGGCTCGTCCGCAAGCTGGAAAGGTCAAAAAAACAAAAGATCAAATTCCAGGGAACTATCCTGCTACTCTCAGGTGTATTTGTGACCTTGATACTGTTTCCAGTGGAAATCGTTTATGCTGCCGTAGCAATAGTCACCTTTGGAGATTCCATTGCGACGATCGTGGGAACATCAATTGGCAGACATAAATTACCTTATTCGGATAAGAAAAGCCTGGAAGGAACGTTCAGCGGTTTAATTGTTGCTTTCCTGGTGGCAATGCTCTTTGTCACACCTTTTCAGGCCTTTATCGGTTCACTGGGCGGGATGTTCATGGAGAGTGCGATCAGCCTGAAGACAGTCAAAAGAGCGAATATAATGTCGGTGATCAGGTTCTTTATCAACGACAATTTCCTGATTCCTATATTCTCATCCTTCCTCATGTTTTATGCAGGTATATAATTTTCAGATAATCAGCTCTGTAAATGTGCTCAGATAATAACCCCATCCAAGAAAAACAAGTAATCCCAGAATGGTAACCAGAACAAAATAATATACTGTTTTTCGGAAAAGCTCAGTTGCACCGGTGACCTTCATGTAGAATGGCTTGGACAACGTACTGATTATACCCGCGAGAACAGCAGTTTCGGCTGCCGTAATATAGGAAACCTTTCCTGCAATTGCCAGTGAGGCCATGGAAGCTGTCACAGCAGAGCTGCTTGCAATACCCCCTATGGCTGTAGCGTACGTTCCCAGAGGTCCCCCTATAGAATTTGTGATATTTGCTATTATCAGTATTACAGTAAAAAGAGCACCGAACTTCAGGGCAGGCACGATGGCAAAAGGAGACTTTAGCTCAATCGTTTCATCTGTATCCTGTATATGCCTTGAGCTACGGACCATCAGGAATGTAGCTACGGCCATAACCAAAAAAGGTGGCAGCATCAGAAGGGGCATCCTACCCGAAGGATCTATTAGGAAAGCTATAACAAGGTCTCTTATTGTCATGGAGATTATGGTCAGCAGAGCACCCACGTAAACATGATCTATTAATGAGGGTTTTTTCTTTGAGATGTTTGACAGGGAAATAATGGAAGCCACACTGCTTGCCAGACCTCCCAGAAAACCTGAATATGGTATTCCTCCTTTTGTGCCCGTTCTTTTCAGGAGTACATAACTTACGAAACTGACCGCTGATACGAGTACTATGATTAGTATCACAGACTTGAGGCTGACAACATCATAAACAGGTTCATCCGGCACTATAGGGTACAATATGAAAGCAAGGGCAATAAATTGCAACGCATCGATTATATCCCTTTGTGCCAGACTGCCTGCCAGAGTGTGAAGAGGTTTTTTCTCGACCAGCAGGGCTGTAATGACCACAGCAATGATCAGAGCTATCTGGAAAAATTCCTCTGCTACCAGTATTCCCAACAGATAAGTGGAAAAAAGTGCAACCGCACTTGTAAAACCGGATCTGTTCTCGACAAGATGTACTTCGTATATAAGGAAAAGACAATAAACAGCAACGAAGAGTGTTGTGATCAGAAGGATGGCATATCCTATGTAATCCGCCAGGAAAGCGGAAGTAGTTCCAAGTATACAGGTAATTGTAAATGTCCTGACGCCTGCAAAGATCCTCTTATCGGATCTCCAGCTCTCCCTCTCAAGGCCTATAAGGATACCAATTAGCAGTGAAAGACCGATTTTCTTTAAAGCATCAAGCAAAAAAGGATCCAGGCCGAAGGTTGTTGTAGTTGGTATCATATCTTCTCTGAGTGATTTTAAGCCGTTTTCCCACAATGTCCCGGGAATTTCAACAGAAGGTCGATGCTGCCATATATATACTATTTATCAATGTATGGCGATATCATTTAGAATAACTATAGGCTCTTACTTTAAAACAGATAAAGATTTCCCGCTTTGGCTAGGAAACGGTTATATATTCTAAATAAAGAGATTTACTGGGGTTTCTCCATGGGTACAAATGACAATGGTCCTTCGGGTAATGAGACACTGCAGGAGAAGGTTGAAGAACAGAAAGGTATCGTACCCGGGAAAAAACTTTTCGGAACGATCGAGGGCGTGTTTATCCCGACACTGCTGACGATCCTTGGCGTGATCATGTACCTGAGAGAGGGCTGGGTTGTCGGTAACGCAGGTCTTTTAGGAGCATGGCTGATCATACTTCTCTCCTTTAGCATCACACTTGCCACGGGTCTTTCCCTCTCTTCCATTACCACTAATATCAGGATCGGTGCCGGAGGTGCCTTTTCCATAATATCCCAGTCCCTTGGCCTTGAAGTGGGAGGAAGTATCGGAATCCCTCTTTATCTTTCCCAGACCCTTGCCGTGGCAATGTACATATTTGGTTTCCGTGCCGGTTGGCTCTGGATATTTCCTGACCATCCGGCTATAGTTGTGGACTTTGCTGCTTTTGCAATCCTTTTCATCGTCGCATATATCAGCGCATCCCTGGCTTTCAGGGTTCAGTATATCATCCTGGCGATCATCATTTCATCTTTTGTCTCGATCATCTGGGCTGCTTACGGAGGATCCATGCAGGAACCCATCACATGGTGGGGCTCTTTTCCGGGTTCTCCTGAGAACGGATTTGCAGGGATAGGTTTCTGGGGTGTCTTTGCCGTATTCTTCCCGGCGGCAACAGGTATCATGGCAGGTGCTAATATGTCAGGTGAGCTTAAAGATCCCCGGAAAAGCATACCAATTGGCACACTCTCAGCCATTGTCATAAGTCTTGTCATATACATGGCGCTGGCATTCTGGCTGGCAACATCAGCAACCAGCGAAGAACTGGTGAGCAATTACACAATCATGGCCGAAAAGGCTGCATGGGGACAGCTGATCGTTGCAGGCCTGCTGGGAGCCACATTTTCATCCGCACTTTCGTCAATAGTGGGTGCACCACGTATCCTGCAGGCCCTTGGAGAGCACAAGATACTTCCCGGAAGTGACTGGCTTGCAAAAAGATCAAGTTCAGGTGAACCAAGAAATGCAATGATACTGACGGGAATTATAGTTTTTCTGGCATTGTTGATGAGAAGCCTGAACGCGATAGCTCCCCTGATCGCCATGTTCTTCCTGATGACCTATGCAATGATCAATATAGTGGTATTGATAGAACAAAATCTGCAACTGGTCAGCTTCAGACCGCTTTTCAGGATTCCCAAGGCGGTTTCTTTTATAGGGGCGTTCGGCTGTGTTCTTGTAATGTTCATAGTCAATCCCATATTCAGCTTGTTTGCTGTAGTGATTGTTGTGGTTATCCACGGTTATCTGCTTGAGAAACATCTTAAGGCACCTTTCGGGGATGTCCGCAGCGGTCTTTTTGTGGCGATCGCGGAATGGGCTGCAAAGCAAAGTAACAAGATGGCTCCCTCAAATGAGCGGACCTGGAAGGCGAATCTTCTGGTACCTGTGGAAGATCCGAACATTCTCACGGGTGCTTTCAATTTCCTGAAAGATATCACCTATCCGAAAGGCTCCATCAAGATACTTGGTCTTTCTGGAAGAGTGGATGAGAAAAAACTGACATCGCGTTTAATTGACCTGACCTCTTCCTTCAGGAAGAAGGGAGTTTTCTCTTCCTGGACGATCATCGATACCGAAAGTTTCGAAGAGAACCTTGTGGCGGGAATGGAGGCTTTGAGTGGTTCTTTCTTTAGACCCGGGATACTTTTTATCAACATGGATAGTTTTGAAGGCCATGATGATAAGGTAAGGACTGTGATCCAGAAAGCCTCACAACGCAATATAGGGGTATTGTTACTGGCTATTCACCGCAATGCAGCCTTTGGAAGAATGAGTTCCATTAACCTGTGGATAGATGACCGCAGTCCTGACTGGGATGTAAGCATGGACCTTGGTAATCAGGATCTTGAAATCCTGATCTCCTATAAGCTCAAAAAGAACTGGGGTGCATCACTGAGGATGATCACCAATGTGCGGGAGAAATACAATGTTTACAAGGCCGAGGAATATCTGGAGAATCTTGCCGAGATCGCAAGGATACCCAACGTACAGAACAAAGTCATGCTTGGTGATATGAAATCCAATATATCAAGAGCTCCGCAGGCTTCTCTAAATGTGTTCAGCCTGGACACAGAGCCGGATTTTGATCTTATTCGAAATATAGTTGAAGAGACCGGATCCTCATGTTTGTTTGCACTGGATTCCGGGGAAGAGAATGCATTCGCTTGAATTGATAGTATGATAACTAATCGAAATAAATTATCAAAACACGCTGTGAATAAGCCGGATGACTTAGTGCATGCCGTTTTTCACAACTGTTCTTCCAACATGATAAAGTATAAAAGTGAATAATACCTAAAATCTAATGGGGAGTGATCAAAGAATGCTTGAATGGATAATCAGGGTCCTTGTAGCTCTGATAATTATTGTGATTTTGTGGCAGATCCTGATGTATCTGCTCTAAGACGGGAGTGGTGTCTGAAAGATATCCTGCTTACCGGGGGGATATGTGTGGTTGAGACATTCCGGTAATATTTGGAGGTATAGCTAAATAAAGTATAGATTACGACTGACAATTCATAACTGCTGTTTTCAATCCATATTTTAAATTAACTCAAAAACCCTGCAATTCTTTTTGTTTTTATTTACCGTTTTATGAATGTGTATTGCAGTCCTTCTGCATGACATCCTCGGCCCATGCTCGACTGATCTCGGCAACGCTCCATGCCTGGGATATGCATCCACCAGGTTTGTGGGGAGCGTTACCATCAAACACTTCGGATATTGTACCTATCCCTGCCTCATCAAGGTGTCTTTCAAGACCTTTCAGGAGGGCTTTTGCATATGATCTGCTCTCTTCGGAATAATCATTGACCTTCCGGTAGGCTGTAATATAAGGTCCCAGCAGCCAGGGCCAGACAGTGCCGTTATGATAGGCTGCATCCCTGCTCAGCAGCTCTCCCCGATAGGTACCGATATATGCCGTATCACGGGGAGAAAGTGTCCTGAGACCGTATGGTGTCAGCAGTTCTTCTGTGACAACCTTTACTATGCCCTTCTCCGTATTTCGGGAAAGCATTGTGAACGGCAATGAAACTGCAAAAATCTGGTTTGGCCTGACAGAGACATCCTTTGCATGTATTCTGCTTTCGGGGCCCGGAATTAGATCATAGAGACAGCCTCTTTTCCTGTTCAGGATTTTCTCTGCAAAACTGTCCTTTGCGGTCCGGGCGATTTCTGGGTAATCACTTACCTCTCTTTCTAAATTCTCTCCCATGAGTTCTGCGTATTTCAGAGCGTTGTACCAGAGTGCATTGATCTCACAGGCTTTCCCTTTCCGGGGTGTAATGGGCGTATTGTCCACAATTGCATCCATCCAGGTAAGCTGTCCTCCGTGGAATATGAGGCCGTCATCATCCATGCCGATCCCGAATCTCGTTCCGTTGCGATAGTTTTCGATTATATCTTCGACAGTATTCCACATTGAATCGATGAATGGGATATCCTCTGTATAGTCAAAATACCTACCAAGGGAGTGAACGAACCACAGGGATGCATCAACTGAATTGTAAATAGCCGATCCGCCGGGGCTATCCGAGAACATATTCGGTATAAGTCCTTCCCTGCAGTTTGCTGCAAAGGTTGCAAGTATGTTCCTTGCATCATCAAACCTGCCGCTTACAAGGGTCAGACCCGGTAGTGAGATCATTGAGTCCCGACCCCAGTCTGCAAACCAGTGATAACCTGCGATAACAGACCTTGAATCCGTGGATTTTCTTTTTACAATGAAAGAATCCCCTGCAGTGACAAGCCGGCGTATAAAGGTATCATCTCTGTCATATCTCTCTACAAGCTTATCACGGCGCTCTGTCTCTTTCTCAAGCCTGTTCCTTACAGTCCGGATATCAGCAGAATCGGTATCCCCGGTGGATGCAATAATGAAAAAAGATGAATATCCTTTCCCGATATCAGCTTCAAAGTACCCGGGATTGAAGTTATCTTCAATATAGGGATACCCTCTTGAGAGCTCCACAGGGTATTCAAGATTGTAGTACCAGTAAGGCTCATGGCTGAACTGCATATTGGAATTCAGGTGGATTTCACTTTTCCCGTTTTTCAGAATAATCCCGGTATCTTTTGCTTCCTGGTGGAAGTTGATATCTTTTGATCTGGTAAGATGATGTATATCCCTGTCATTGACAAGCGGGAACATACGCAGGGATACATCTGTATCAAGGGGATTGTGGATATTGTACATTATTATGATTGTATTCTCCCCGTATACCATGAACAGCTTTTTTTCGATACTTATTCCACCTGTCATATATCGAAAGGTTGGTATTGGGTCCATGGCAAATCCCATCAGGTACCGGTAACCTTCGGGGTGTACTTTTCCCGGATACTGGTGTGCTGCAAGGTAGTATGTATCTTCGCCTGCTATAATTTCCTCATCAAGGGAGCAGAGCATCAGCCTCCGCTCCACAGGTGGATTCATGGATGCCACCAGCAGACCATGATACTTTCTTGTGTTTATTCCCATAGAGGTGCCGGAAGCATATCCTCCAAGGCCGTTGGTTACTATCCACTCCTTGTCAGGGAATTCCCGGTTAGATATGTCCCCTCTATCACGATCATAACTGATATCTTGCATTATTTCCCCCGGAAATGAAAATATCTTATGCGGAATTGCAGCTAAGTTCATCGAGCAGAATAATATTTTCCAGCATAAGAGCACAACTCCAGCATAAAGGAATAGCCCATGCAGGCCTGCCGGAATGCTTGTTTACCTGCTCTGGCAGCATTCCGGAACTGGTTGTACCTCTTACCGACCACCGGATATATTCCAGTGCTTTTGTTGTCAGCATTTCCCGTTCTTTATTGTTTTCCACATCATGGATTTGCTGCATTGAATCCGCAAGCAGAAGCAGTGCCTTTGAGAGCCATAAAGTGGTGACAGTCCAGGGGTTGCCTTCTATATAGCTATCTCTTTCATAGCGTTTTATCCCAAAATACTCATTCACCGGAACTCTGAGCCGGGATTCGATATTGATGATCATTGACTTGATCATCTTCCTTTCATTCTCATCATCAGCAGAGAACATATTGAAGGGTACGAAAGTTCCCAGGATGCTGGCATCGATGTCTGTATCAAGTTTTCCATTCCTGATTCCGCGTGCAAAGTAACCCTGGTCCGCAAGCCAGAAACTCTCTATCGTTTGCTGCTTGATAAGTTCCGCCCTTTCAAGCCAGCGGCTGGCAAGCCCTGTTTCATTGTAATCACGTGCCAGACGTGCAGCACCCATAAGTCCGCCGTAGATTGCAGCATTGGTATAGGTAAAAATACCCGAATAGGTTTCCCAGAGGCATGTGCATGGTTCGTGTAACCCTTCAGGGGTCCTTTTCATAAGGTATTCGGCTGCTGAAAGGACAGTTGACCACATATTATCAAGGAACTCCCTCTTCATTACGGTCTCTAGGCTATCATAGTATTCTTCCATGGCAAACAATGTGGAACCTGTCTCATCTATCTGGGTCGAGAATCTGAAATTGCCCCACGAAGAGCCGGCATTACCGTCAAGCCAGTAACGCTGGAACCAGGATCCATCAGGAAGCTGGGTCTGTCTGCACCATGTGAAGAAACGCTCGCAGTACTCCGGGTATCCCGCATCCAGAAGTGCCAGGACTATTTCAGAGGTGTCCCTGTTCCAGCAATAACCATAGCCACCACTTTTCTCATAATCATGATCAAATTCAGGCGCCGCAACAAATGAACCCTTATCAGGGTCGTTCAGGATGCTTAATGTAAGTAAAGAACGATTGAACGTCTCCATCAGTTCCACATTAATGTACTCAAACTCAGACACTTTCTTTATATCCAGGAGCCTTTTTCTGGAAAGCCACTTGATCCAGCTTTCCTGTGTCTCATTGAACATACTTTCAACGGTCTTGTTCCGTGTACCACGTATCTGTCTGTAAAGCAGTTGTCTTGCTGATGCAGCACCGATAAAAATGCTGATCTCGGCAGTAGATCCGGGTTCGATATCAAGTTTCCAGCCGATAGCATTGTTAATGTTGCCTATATCCTCATTATTGTTCTGCAGCTCGCCGTCTTCCATATCATACTTGGCATTTGTCCACCATATAGTATCCAGGGCCTTTCCAATCTGCCATTCTTCGAACATGGGCACAGAGCTTATTCCCAGGTGGTAGTCCTTCCAGTATTGCACGAGAATCCCTGATTCATGATCACAGAATGCGGAATTCTTCTTCTGGATTTCCCCTACCTGAAAATTGGAATAGTAAAAGAATTTTCCATGAAATCCCGCGGACGAACTGATCTTATAATTGCGTACCATGACCGGATGGTCTTTATGGATAAAGTCCTGAATGTGCATTTTCAGTCCGGTCGGGTGCACAAGTTCGGTGTTTACTATATTTGTATTTTCCACGTAGTTCTGCCTTACCTGCCATTCATGGTCGTTTGACCAGATGAGCCTGTTCCCGTCATACAGGCAGGCCTGGGATTCTTCAAGATGTTGTGCAAAGTCCCTTCCCGGATAGAAAAAATTGAAGAGCTCTCCTTTTTTACCCATGGTGACAAGCAAATGCCGGTTACCGAGTATTGAGTTGGGCTGCCTTATCAATCAAGCTCTCTCCTGAGTATGTGTTCTGTTTTTGTAGCTCCGGATACAGGGAATATTATATGTTCGCAGAACATGTGTCCTGTACTCAGACACTGACTTTCGTGGACCTGAACCGTCCTTTCCATGACTTCGGATATGAACCCTGCAAAAAAGCCACTTATATAGGCACAAGCAGGCATTTCAGTTTCTTTATACACATCGGAAATAAAACAATCCAGGGTCCGAATGCTGCCTTCAAGGTTTTTTATATCAACATCATACTCGAGCATTCCCCATCCTGCAGACATAAACAGTTCTTTGAGCAGATCAAAACAATTGCTTTTATCAATGTCGATTATCTCACGTAAGAGTTTGACTGCCATGGTCCCGCTTATAATGCCGGTGTGCATCTGGAGTCCTTCGGCCTGTGGGACATGTTCGTTCATGATTCTGAGGATGTCAACAAATGTCCTGGCCCTCAGAATGATAGCTCTTTCTCCGAAAAGACTCAAAGGAAACTCCACAGACTGCATTACCTGGTTTCTGGATACTCCGTAGTCTACATCAAGCACTACCTCCATATTTTTAAGTTCAGCCACAACGTCGTTTACGCCCCTGCCTTTCTCAACTTCCGTAAAAATAACATATTTTCCTCTTGCCGGGTCTTCAAGACTATCCATATATGCAAATCTCATATCAAGTCCTTTCTCCGCAAAGAGCGAAGTTATGTCAGCTTCCGAATGAACGGTGTTCCTGTAGGCTATCTTGAACCAGATGACCTCAGCATCCTTGTTTGCCTTTGAGAACATGCATAGATCTCGCACCATATTAACAACACCTGAATAGGAATAGGTCTGTAAACTATTTATTCTGCTCTTTCAGTTTCATGAAAACCTTTTCCTTAAAATCCATCATCACTGCCATAAAATTCACCGCAGCATCATAGGGTGACTCGTGGATGCTGAAATACGAATGCACATCCCCGTCTCCGAGCCATTTGGTACTCATATAATAGTAATGATCAGATGTCAGCAGATGTTTCCAGATCTTTATGAGCTCCTTATTCCTAGTTGCTTTCACATACGGCTCAAGTAACTTTGCTTCTTCAAAGCACCGTCTCTGCATATCATTACCAAGCCAGGCACTGGTGTCTCTTTCAATATCCGCCCAGGATATTGTTGAGAAATCACCCACATCTATCTCGCCTGCCGGAGAATATTTCTCGATTGTCTGGGAAGGAGTGAGGAAGCTGACCCCGCGGTCTGTAACCTCACCCGGAACTGCCCTGAGAAACTCAAAGATGCCGGTATCTGCCCACTGGTGTTCCCCGAATGTCTCGTAATCCATGAAGATATTGGCTGTTTCTCCTGAACTCTGAGACACCCAGTCAGCCCATTTGCCTGCAGTCAGAGGATATTCCTCCCACCATTGTGATGAGAAGCGGTATCCGATATCGTCACTTAATTTATAATTTCTCAGAAGTACTGCAATGTCACTGCTCTTTGCTTTATATACATGGTTTGGTGACCTGCCTCCAAGCACCCTTTCTATGCCTTCGGTGAGTATTGCCTTATATCCCATCTCGGCGGCAGTTCTGGCTATGGTATTGTTGTACATCAGCTCCGTGTTCCTGAATACTTCCGGTGTGATGCCAAGCAGTTCTGACATGGCCCTGCGGTGTTCCTTCACTTCTTCTATGAACTCCTGCCTTGACTCGAAAAGTGCTGCAATGGAATGATAATATGTTTCATCAATGAACTCTACACAGCCAGTTTGCGCGAGGTCTTTGAATGAGTCCAGTACATCCCCGCCCCAGCTCTCACACTGGCTCAGAAGAGTACCTGTTACCGACATGCTCACTCTGAACTCCCCGGAAGTATCATCGATCAATTCCAGGATGGTCTGGTTTGCAGGTAGATAACATTTCTCGGAAACTCTCCGGAAGATCTCTTTGTTGATGTCGTTATCAAAATATCTGCTGAATCCACTGATTCTTTTGTCAGGCCAGAACCACTTTAACCTGTGTGGCTGGTGAAGTTCAAAATAAAAACATACCGATCTCATCCGTCAGCCTCCACTAGAGCTCTTTTCAGGTCGGAAAGTATGGAAAAGTTATTGACAGCCCTCTCATATCCCAGTCTGCGTCCCTCAGCATTGAGCTCCAGAAGGATATCTGTTTGCTGGAGATAGCGGTATATTTTCCTGATTCTCCCGTATCTCTGATCAGATCCATGCCCGTCCAGTCCATGGCCAATGTTCTGGAGCTCATGCATATAGAGGTGCTGTGCATGATTTCCCAGCAGATTGTGCATTCCATAGCGCGCTGTCCTTTTGGAATGAAGGGATGGTAGCTCCTGTGGCCTGAACCTGGCAGCGGCTTCCTCCGGCAGAAGCATTTCGATCCCGTGGTGGGCCAGGCACCCGGGCAGGTCTCTGAAGAACTGCAATATTTGCTTATCCTTTTGCAGGTGTTCCTGAAGGGAATCGTACTTGATATACAGTGTAACGACATCCCCTTTCATATCCGATATCCATGAGGCGAATTTTTCAGGTATCAGTGGGAAACCGGTCCATTTCCTGTCAGAGTATTTCTTTTCAATGTCCTCGCTGAGATCGATGTGCCGCAGAATCGTGGGAACCTCATTCCTGTACACATGTACGGGATCACTTCCATTGATCAGGTTCTGCGAACCTTCTGAGATTAAACACTTAAATCCCATGTCCCTTACAGAGCCGATAACCTTCTGTTCAAGAATAAGTTCCGGGTTCGCAAAAGTTACAGGCCTTATCCCAAACAGCTCATCAAGCGCTTCAAGATGCATTTTTACCTGTGCTTCAAATTCATCCGGTCCGGTAAAGAAAGGACTGATCGAATGATAGTACGGAGAAGCTATAAGGCCTGCACCCATGCTGACAAGTTCCTTGAAACTTCCGGGAATTCCGTGCGTCCATTTGCACTGTTCCAGGAAAATGCCTGATATGTCAAAGGCATATTTTCCCCCATTGTCCATGGAATCTGCCAGAGCACGGTTAATGGGGATCGTATCCTTTTCCAGTTTTGAGAAATTCTGGAAAGCCTTCTCCATATCAAAGTAGTTTCTGAGTTCAGGAGAAGTGTAACCCTCCCAAGGCCAATACCACTTTAAAGGCAGCGGGAGGTGTACTTCGAAACATATACAAACGGTCTTCATCAGCTATTTCCTCAATACATTCAACTTTCCCCGTTATTATTTTCTGCGATCTGCGGTATCTGCCGGGTTCGCAGTTCATCTGCAAACCAGACAGTTCTCTGTGGGAAGGCGATCTCAATTCCATTCTCTTCCAGTGTCTTCTTAATGATCCAGAGCATCCTTGTTTTCAGCTCATACCATTCCGTAACCGGGGACCATATCCTGACAAGGATATTGACTGCATTATCTCCCAGATTATCTACAAAGATACCTGCTGGTGGGTTTTTGAGTGCAAAGGGTTCCCTGTCGAGTATTTCCTGGATAATATCAATGGCTTCGTCCGCATCGTCCTCGTAGCGTATACCAACTACATAGTCAAACCTTCTGACCACATTTGCGACATAGTTTGTGATATTCGTTGTGAACACTATCTCGTTCGGCACTCTCACAAAAAGACCGTCATAGGTACGGATAATGGTGGAAATGAAGCTTATATCCTCTACATATCCCGCGCTGTTGGATATGTTTACCTGATCCCCTATCTTAATTGGTCTCTCTGTCATCAGGAAAATACCTGACATGAGGTTTCCGACAATACTCTGACTGGCAAAACCCACTACGATACCCACGACACCACCGGCAACCAGCAGACCTGAGACGTTAATATCAAGTACCGGGAATATGATGGTTACCACAGCAAGCGTGATAACACCATAGTAAACTATCTTCAGCAGGATGTTCATCTGCTCTTTGTCTATCCTTTCCTTAAAGGACCTCTCAAGATACAGTGTGAGACCCTTTCCTATTGCTATTGCCAGAAAAAGTATCAGTATGACTATGATACCTTTCAGTAGCACATCCTGGAATGTTGGTGCAAGGTTTATGAGTTCGGTTACATTGCCGGAGATGTTTTCAGCTACATTCATAAGCCAAACTCCATTACACTTTTCGTACCATTCAGCAGTATCTTGCGTGAGGTGTACAGTTCAACGGACCTGTGGAAACCAGGTGAAAGCGGATAGGTTGTGAAATCTATCTCAGCCAGGTTCTTATTGATAATTTTCATCTGTGCTTTCATTGAGATCCTGTCAGAACCGTAATATATCTTCATTCCATAGGCATTGAACACAGCCTGGCTTATTTCCATCCAGTTACCGGTCTCATTGGAGATTACCAGTTCCAGGTCTCCTTCATACAAAATATCAGGCCGCGGATAGGATGGATAAACCTGACTTTCCCAGTGTTTGCATATGAGACCCCGATTAGGATTACCGTACAGGGTATATTTATTCTCATTAAATGTGACTATGTCTATGAGTTCGTATTCTCCCTCTTTTCTTGAGATGAATATTCCTATCTCTATGGGGAATTTGAGGTGTATGGTCTGTCTGTCATAAGGGGCGATCATCACCGAGCGCTGGAATTCTATAAGCAGAAAAGAACTTAGTGTCTTGGGGACATTCACAGGCTCGATGGGATTTATAAGAAATTCACCCTTTTGAAGCAGGATCTTCTCGATCGTATCATCTTCTGAAGACCGCCTGTAAATCAGGTTTCCTTTCTCTTCTTCTACTGATATTGTAGTTCCTTCGGTCTCTACTGTGAAAGGTGGAGTATATTTATCAAACATTATTGTTCCTTCACTGTTTTATAACCATTTCTTCTTGCGGAAATATATGAACATGGAAACGGATATCACGAGTATCACGATCCAGACTGCCGGATATCCCCACTGGTATTTAAGTTCAGGCATGTATTCGAAGTTCATACCATATAAACCGGTAACAAAGGTAAGGGGTATGAAGATAGTGGCTATTATGGTCAATGTCTTCATGACCTCGTTCATCCTGTTACTGATGCTTGACAGGTAAAGGTCCATGACGCCTGTTATAATATCACGATAGGTTTCGATGCTTTCGACAACGCGAATTGTATGGTCATATATATCTTTCAGATATACCAGGGTCGTATCCTTGATCAGGGTAGAGTCGGATCGCTCCAGACTGCTGATAACATCCCTTAGGGGCCAGACGGACTTACGGAAGTATATTATCTCCTTTTTAAGGTCATGTATCTCTTCAAGAGTCTCTGAAACAGGATTTTCGATAAGCCTGTCTTCCAGAGCTTCTATTATCTCGCTGACCTGCTCAAGCACCAGGAAATAGTTGTCTACAATGGAATCCATCAGAGCATAGGCAAGATAGCTGGCATCCATGGAGCGGATACGTCCCTTTCCTGTTCTCAATCTCTCCCTGACTGCACTGAAAGTATCACCTTCGGCCTCCTGGAAAGAAACAACGAAATCCTCACCAAGTATGAGACTGACCTGCTCCAGCCTTATATCATTCTCGATGTCGTCATACCAAACCATCTTGAGTACGATAAACAGGTATGACTCATAGTCCTCCACTTTGGGACGCTGGTCGGTGTGCAGGATATCCTCCATTACAAGCGGGTGAAGGCCGTATTCCGCACCAATCTTTTCAATAATATCCACCTGATGGATGCCGTCTATGTTTATCCAGGTAACGACGTCCTGGTCCCCGTCAAAGCAATCTTCAACCTTTTCGACTACCTTTTCCTCAAACCTGTCCCGATTGTACTTTATCAGGGTGATCTTTGGTCTTTCAGCCTTCCTGTCACCCACATGTACAATAGAACCAGGGACAAGGCCGGCTTTTTTAGAATATCCGCTGAGCAGTTTTTTCATTGATACCGCCTGCTTTTTCCATTTTCCCGATAAGCTCTGTTTTACTCAGCTTTTTGCATCCATATAGGTCTTCACGGTCTTCCCGGCTATACTGTCCCAGTTATATTTTTCCCGGAGTTGTTCTCTTCCGGCTTTACCAAGTTCTCCGTCATCGTAGTTATCAAGTACGTGATTGATACCCCAGGCGATGGATTCAGGGTTCTTGTAGACCGTGATGCCTGTCCTGAAGTTGTCCACCAGTTCAACGGCATCTGTTGCGACAATGTTCTTGCTGGCGTCCCAGGCTTCCAGAAGAACGATACCAAATGGCTCATTGCGGCTTGGCACACACATGATATTACAGGCATTGACCCATTCTTTTTTGACATCATCACTTGCATAACCCAGGAAATGGCAACTATCACTGACTCCGAGACTGGCCGCAAGATTTTCGCATACCGGTCTCATTTCCCCTTCTCCTATCAATACAAATTGGATATCCCACCTGTTCTTGAGTACTCTGGGTATTGCCTGTACCAGAAGATCAGGACCTTTCTGGTAGTTCATACGTCCTACGAAGAGAACCACAGGAGCACAGGGGTGTATCCCGTAACCGGATTTGACCTTACCGGAATCAACTTCCATTCTCATATGGTTCTCATAGAGACCGTTGGGAATGATATCCATCTTGTAATCCGGTATCTGGTAGAGGTGCTGTATCTCTGCTTTGAGGGCCTCGGATGTAACTATGACCCTGGCGGACTCATAACCTCCTCTCCATTCCCTGTGGCTGATCTCCATGGCCTCCCACCAGTTTCCGTGAACATTACCGTTCCTGCCCCATTCGGTACTGTGGTATGTGATAACGAAAGGAATACCAAGATCCTCTTTTATTCTTGTGACCACGTTCACAGGATGCCAGTCGTGTACATGTACGATATCAAAACTGCCAAATTCCGTAACACTATCGATGAATGTGTAATACATCGCATCACACATACTGTCCATCTGCTGTACCAGATCACCGTTGAGGGAATGGTTCACACGATGGTAATGAACACCGTTAACGATCTCATAGGGAGGCATATCCCGGTTACGGGTATATATGTGGACCTCGTCGCCTCTTAAGGCAAGCGCTTCTGCAAGCTCCGATACGTGTGGAGCAAGTCCCCCTACCTTTATCGAGTAAAGGCTTTCCCATGAAAACATCGCAATTCTAAGTTTTTCCATAAATGACCTCCCTAAATAACTAATCTCATCCCTGCCCGCCAATCTTTTAGCACCAGCTCGGGATATTGAATCAATATGTATTCTATGCCTTTTTAAAGTTCGCTGCAATTGATTTGCATGTCCGACTCCCGTTTATTGTTTTTTCTCTATATTGCCGATGGTATATGAGAATATCTAAAAGCTTTGCAAGGATACTGTTTTGAAACAGTGGAATACGGAGAAAAGCTTTTAATAAATACTATCGTAAAACCACTATCTTTAAATAAACACGCGGGCAGAGTCCTATGGCAGAGCCAATCCTTGATATTTTAAACTTTGATAACATTATTTCTCTAGCGGTCAAGACCCTGGCTGTTATATTTCTGATAGTTATTTTCAATTCTTTTCTCGGTATAATTACTCAAAGCCTGCTTCGTAAGGCAAAGACCAAGAAGCAAATATCCAATGTAGAGATATTCAGCCAGATCTTCAAGTATATCTTTATCCTTCTCGTGGTCGTTTTTGCAGTGCTCTCATATTCCGGTGCATGGTCGGGCTTTGGTATTTTCCTTGGTCTGCTTTCTGCGGCAATCGGTTTTGCACTTCAGAAACCCATTACCGGGATTGCTGCATGGATGATGGTAGTGGCCAAGAGGCCCTTTGACATAGGAGACAGGATATTCCTTGGAGATATCAAGGGAGATGTGACTGATATCACCCTCACGCACATACACATTGCCGAGATAGGTGGTATTATCGATGGTGAGGAGAGCTCCGGAAGAATCGTGCTTGTTCCCAATTCGCTAATGTTTGAAAAGAATATCATCAATTACACATATAATCATGATTTTGTCTTTGATAGTGTAATAACCACTGTCACCTATGAGAGTAATCTGGACCATGCCATTGAGATTGTACGGGAATCCGCACGTACAAAACTCGGTAAATTTATAGCCAGAAGCCCGTCTGAACCCCGTATAAGACTTGATTTTATGCCAAGTGGTATTGATGTGCAGGTAAAGTACTTCTCTCCCTCACGTGAGCTCCACGAGTACTCCAGCAGGATAACAAAAGAGATATTCGACAGGATAAACGAAGCATCTGATGTGGAAATAGCCTATCCTCATACGGAAGTGGTTTTCAGGCGCAAGGCCTGAAGTTCACCATCCGAACACTTTGGTTACAGTAGTCGAACCCCCTCTGATGAAATATTTCCTGAGCTCGTCTGCCACGAACAACAATACTGCAAACGGCAAGGCCAGCAGGACAAACTCCAGTGGAACAGGTGTGGTGTTGAATATTGCATTAACAAATGGCTGGTACATAATAAAGGCAAGTATCAGCAACTCACTGGCAATACCCAGCAGCACCATCTTGTTACTCAGGAGACCCTTTGTGAATACTGACTGTCTCCTGGTCCTTGATGTGAATACGTTTGCGATCTGGCAGATGATGACCGCGGCAAAGAAAGCCGTTATGGACTGCCTGTATAGCGGGTCAGAGAAAGCGAGCTGCTGTCCCCATACCCATCCGCCACTGAACAGGACTGCAAAATAACAGGCAAAACCAGCGGCTGCCTCGATCGGTCCTTTGAGACCGTAGGACGTGATCAGTACCTGCGGTGTCAGCAGTTTCTCATCACTGGAACGTGGCGGTCGTTTCATGATATCGCCCTCTCCTTTTTCAATTGCAAGCGCGATGGCAGGCAGTATGTCGGTACCAAGGTCGATTGCAAGTATCAGCTGCACGTTCATCGGAAGGGGTATTGCAAGCAGCACGAAGGCTATAAAGGGCAGTATCTCAGGTATGTTACTTGTCAGGATATAGGCGATGAATTTCTTGATATTATCGAAGACAGTACGTCCTTCTTCCACTGCATTGACAATGGTTGCAAAGTTGTCGTCAAGCAGTATCATGTCCGCAGATTCCTTTGCAACATCCGTACCGCTTCCCATGGCAACACCCATGTCCGCATTCTTTATGGCAGGTGCATCGTTCACACCATCCCCTGTCATGGTCACGGTCTCGCCTGCCGACTGGAATGCTCTTACTATCTTGAGTTTCTGCAGAGGAGAGGTACGGGCAAATATGATGCTCTTTGCATCGAGCTTTTGCTTCAACTCGGCAGGTTCCATCTTTTCGAGTTCCGGACCTGTGATTAACACAGGCTCCAGATCTCCGTTATTAAGTCCTACTATATTGGATATTGAATTCGCGGTTACCGGGTGATCTCCTGTGATCATGACAACCTTGATACCTGCACGATAACATCTTTTTATAGCCTCTTTTGCTTCAGGTCGTGCGGGGTCCAGGGCACCTGAGAAACCCAGGAATATAAAGTCCTCTTCATATTCCTTTACTTCATCTGCATTCCTGTATGCGTAGGCAAGTACCCTTTCTCCTCTATCGGCCATTTTGAGGTATTCTTCTTCAAGCTCGCGTTTTTTCTGATCGGTAAGTTCGTGTTCCTCTTCACCGGCCATAATACGGTCACACATTTCGAGTACTACCTCAGGTGCACCTTTAAGATAGGAGTCCATGTCCCCTTCGGGAGTTTCGCATACGACCTGCATTCTCTTCACACGTGAGTCAAAGGGATACTCGACAAGTCTGGGATAACTGTCCTGGACCTGCTTTATGTCCTTGAACCTGTCTGCATAGACCAGCAGTGATCCTTCGGTGGGATCCCCTCTGTATCCGGGTGATTCCTCCGACAGACGTGAGTTATTACATACGGTGGCAACACGCAGAATCAACTCCGGCGGTCTTTCATCATCCTTTACGTCAATGTATCCGTCGCCTGTGTAAACCGAATGCACTGCCATCTTGTTCTGTGTAAGTGTCCCGGTCTTATCCGTGCAGATGACAGTTGTCGATCCAAGTGTTTCCACGGATTCGAGCTGTTTTATAAGGGCATTGCGTTTTGCCATTCTCTTGGATGCAAGGCTCAAGACAAGCGTGACTGTGGGCAGAAGTCCTTCGGGGACGTTTGCCACGATTATCCCGATGGCAAAGATAAGGTTTGCAAGGAAAGTATCCTGTATAAGATAGCCCACTATAAAGAAGACTATTCCCAGGAAAATGGCAATGGCGGATATTATCTTAACAAAACGGTTGAGCTCCTTGCGTATGGGTGTCTCCACCGACACGGTCTCTTCGGTCAGCAGGGACAGCTTTCCTATCTGGGTATCGGAACCCGTGCTGAAGATAACAGCCTCTCCGTTACCTGTCTGCACAAGTGTACTGGAGAAGACCATGTTCCTGCATTCAAGCATATCATCATGCGTACATTCCAGGGCTCTGAGCTGGGGTTCTGCCTCACCTGTGATGGGTGAGTTATCAACTTTCAGGGTGTTCTGCTCTATGAGTCTGGCATCGGCAGGAACCTTGTCCCCTTCTTCAAGGTATATCACGTCCCCGGGTACAAGCTCGGAAGCAGGTAGCTCCACGATCTCTCCGTCACGCTTAACCCTTGCAGTGGGTGCCATGAGGCTCTGGAAACTTTCCATTATCTTCTGTGCCTGGTATTCCTGTATGAATGTAAAAGTGGAGTTGAGTATGACAACTCCCAGAAGCGCGATGGCGATGAAGATATTGCCCTGTCCGGGATCCAGGTATTCGGCTGTAAATGAAAGTGCGGAACCAAAAAGAAGCAGTATTGCAAAGAAGTTCTTATATTGTCTCAGATACTTCTTAAGAGGTGTTTCCTTCTCTTTTTTCCGAAGGATATTTCCTCCGCAGACTTCTTTTCTTCTTGCTGCCTCCTCTGAGGAAAGCCCTTCGGCTCCTGTGTTCAGCCTGTCCAGGAACTCATCCATCTCTATGCTGTGTTCGTCACCACTGGAAGTACACTGAAAGGTCTCACCTTCTCCTTCTGATTCCATTTACCCGTGACCCCAATGAAATAATGCATGGCTTCAATATAAGTATTGTTCTAAGGTAGGGTGAAATGATCAGAGGCTGCTGAACGAGAGGTAAAGATTCCATACTCCTATTGCAATGAAGTTTACCGCGAGTCCTGCAAGTAAAAGACCCATGAGCCTGGTGAAAACCAGCATACCGGTATAACCCAGTACCTTGTAGATCCTCCTTGAGAAATGGAACAGTGTCAGGCTTATGCCGAATGTGATCAGTATGGACAGGATCACACTAAAACTCTGGATTGTCGATTCGGCACTTCCCATCAACACTATTATAGTAGTAATGGTACCGGGACCTGTGAGAAGTGGCAAAGCAATGGGGAATATCCATATGTCGCTACGGTCCATTGATTTGTCTATCTCGTCCTCTGTAATACTTTCACTGGAAACCCTACCCAGTATCATATCAAGTGCTACGATGAACAGCAGGATCCCACCGGCCACTCTCAGAGAGTCTATGGTTATACCGAAAAAATCCAGTATCATCTCTCCCGTAAGTGCAAAGAATACAGCTATAACACTGGCAAGAGCGGCTGATTTGTTTGCAACTGCGTTCTTTTCCTCGAAAGTGAGGTTGTTAGTCAGTGACACAAAGGTCACAACTCCCCCAAGAGGGCTGACAATTGCAAACAACGAAGCAAATGCGGTAAGGAAAAAGGGTAAATTATCCAACGGGTACCTCCTCTAATCCATATCAACTATCAGGGGAATGCATAACGTTTTTGGTGTTACATCTTAAATTGGGAGCAATATCTATCCTTATTAATACTTACTTTTCAGAATGATTTTGAACTCTTCTGTCAGGTATAACTGCATTTGATTTTTCTCTCAAGCTGGCTATAGATGTTGAATATGTCTGTAAATCAAACAGAGTTGTATTATTAATTCACTGTTGAATGATATTAAATAGATACTTTTATATATGATGTTTCATATTTACGCCCTGAGCCAGTGTAGGAAAAATAATACTCTGGTATTAGTGGCATGGGGTCTATATCCATAAAACTACCTCCTTCAAAACCTCATACCGCTAATAGCGGCTCCGGTCTCCACCCGGAGCCCAATTTGATTCAAAATTAGCTCATTCTTTTTTTAAGTGACCATGCGATGTAAGCCAATGTCAGATTCATTGCTGAAAAGAACATTGACAGTATCGAAAAGCCAAGCAGGTATATGTTATATCTGAATATTTCTGATGCCGCATAAGGTGTGCTGTCATATAGAACAAAGATCAGGCTGTTTGCAAGAATAAGTATCATAAGCATTACAGGAAGTCCCCTGGCAGCACCTTTAAGGTCTGCCCGGCTCAGGGCTATATGAGCAGATATTCCCAGTGCCAGGAATATGTAGATCCAGAACATTGGGTTGCCAAGGTTTGCAGGATCAAGCATGTTTGCTATGAGATTGCTCAAGAGCTCGAGCGAAGCCGGCAAGACAGATAAGAATGGACGGGAATCCCCGGTGAAAGCTGAAAGCTGGTCGGAAAAGCTGCTGAACAGCTCTGGTAGTAATATATACATACTTACGATAAGGAAGATATTCCCGCTCAGGATGGGACCTATGCCAATGAAGAAGTTGCCCATACTCTGGAAAAGGCTGCTCCTGTCATAACTATGCTGCACATATCCCAGGGTCCCGTCATCTGATCTTATGTCAAGCAGTTTTACTTTACGGACCTTGTGTCCGAACAACCAGCACATGATCAAATGTCCGACCTCATGTACAGGCACTCCGATCCATGCTGTTAGTAAAAGCGCCTTTCTTCCGAAACTTCGCTGCAGATAGTTATTTGAAAGTTGTTCCATCTGTCCCAGCAGAAGTCCTATCAAGAGTACAGGTCCGGTAAAAGCCAGCAGTTCCAGCAGACTCAAACGGATCATCATACTGATCTCCTGTATCATACCATCTCTCCTGCGCTGCAGACCTGAACTGATTGGTTTTTACGGATAAGTACTTATTCGATGAACATAGGATAATTCTTTGATGCGGGTGTATGTGGGAGGTAAAGCTGGAACGAATAGTTCTTTCCTCTTAATCGGTTTAGCCCTCCGCATATCATCTGAAGGTGATATAAATGGATGAGAAAAGAGATATGAGAAAACAGCTTGAAGGTCAATTCCGCGAGCTACGTGATAGTATTACAAAGAATGTCAGAGACCTTGAACTTGAAAAGGAATTTGACAAACAGACAAAAGAGATCACGGATTATGTGGACCAGAATATCAGAAAGCTCAGAAGCAGCATGAAAGAAACTGAAGCAAAAGAAACTCCTTATATAACAATGCCATTGATAGGGGATTCTGCTCCTTCCTTTACTGCTGTCACCACAGCAGGTGAGATCAACTTCCCAAAGGACTACAGGGATAAATGGGTTGTCCTTTTCAGCCATCCTGCTGATTTCACGCCGGTATGTACTACCGAGTTCATGACTTTTGCGAACATGCAGGATGAGTTCAAAGAGCTCAACTGTGAACTGATCGGATTGTCCATTGACAGCATTTATGCACACATTGCATGGCTGAGGACCATTAAAGAGAAGATCGAATACAAGGGAATGAGGGATATTGAGATCACCTTCCCTGTAATCGCCGATCTTAAGATGGATGTGGCAAAGAAATTCGGAATGCTGCAACCAAATGCCTCGGACACCCAGGCAGTAAGGGCGGTATTTGTGATAGATCCGAAGGCAAAGATCAGAGCAATACTCTACTATCCGCTTTCCAACGGTAGGAACATGGATGAGATCAAGAGACTCCTGCAGGCCCTGCAGAAATCAGATGCAGAGGACATTGCAACCCCTGCAAACTGGCAACCGGGCGAGGATGTGATCATTCCACCACCCGGATCATGTGGAAGCGCTAAGGAAAGGGTCGAGTCGGAAGAAGAAGGCAAGTACTGTCTTGACTGGTTCATGTGTTTCAGGAAAGGACAATAAAAGAAAACAGAAAGGACTTTTTTGTCCTTTCATTATTATTCGTATTCAAGCTGAAGGCCACACCCTACTTCTTTCAGATCACAGACCTCTGACAATGCTATCTTCGAACCAAGGTCTGTACAGTGGCAGGCATGAACTTCCCTGACGTTGAGTTTGTGGAAGTAATTTAAAATTCCTTTGATCTTTTTCTCAGGAGGATTAAGTAAATGAAAACCTCCTACAATGTCAGCTATCTTCTCTTCATTGCAAAGTTCCTTTGCATACTCAACGATATTGCAGATGCCTGAATGGGAACAGCCCGTGACAATAACCAGGCCGTTTTCCGTTCTTATTGCAAGTGCGGTATCGTCCAGTAGTTCGTCCTCTATTTCCTTTCCATCGAGATTGATCTTACTTTCAAGTGGATTATGCTCAAAATCAAATCGCCGGGGTATTTCCCCGAGGAATACTACATTCTCCGTCAGCCACAGGGGTCTGTTGCTGAGCTGGAATTTGAAAACCTTTGAGAGCCTTTCAGGTGATACGAGGGTCCCTATCTCCTGCATTTCAGGATCTGTTCTGCTGTTGAATACAAATGGGTGAGCGATCAGGTCCGGTTCAGAATGGTCCAGTCCTTCCATTCTTGCTTCGGTGTATAGTTTGACAAGAGGATCAAGTCCCCATGTATGGTCAAGGTGAGCGTGGGACAGTACAATATGGTCAAGTCCCAGAATATCAATATTCATCTTTTGCGCATTACGGATAAATGCATCCGAGTATCCTGTATCAAAAAGTATCTTTTTCCTGTCTGCTTCTATGAAGTAGGAAACGGCAGGTTCGCCCGTTAAGTAACGATCGATCAGGGTGTTATTATCTACGAGCACGGTTAATTTCATGCTTGCAGATAAGGTCTGAAAGATAAAAAAGTTTCATTTCAGGAAGATAGTGACCTGATGTCACTCTTCCTTCTCTTCCTCAAGTGCCTTGCTGACGATCTTCATGGCGCAGAGGTCACCGCACATGGAACACGCTTCACTTCCGGTGTTCCGGCTATCTCTTATTTTCTTAGCCTTCTCACCGTCGATGGCAAGTTCGAACTGTGTGTCCCAGTCAAGATTCTTACGTGCATGTGCCATTTTATCATCTACGGCCCTTGCACGCTCCTTCTGTCCCTCCTTTGCCAGGTCTGCAGCATGGGCTGCTATCCTTGTAACGATGGTGCCTTCACGGATATCGTCCTTTGTCGGGAGTGCAAGATGTTCGGCCGGTGTGGTCATACACAGGAAATCAGCTCCGCACATGCCTGCAAAAGTACCTCCTATGGCACCGGTTATATGGTCATATCCGGGGGCAATGTCGGTTACAAGTGGACCCAACAGATAGAGGGGTGCGTCATCACAGAGATTCTTCATGCCCTTAACGCTCAATTCGATCTCATCGATAGGCACATGTCCGGGACCTTCCACAAAACACTGGATATTGGCTTCCCGGGTGCGTCGCACAAGTTCTCCAAGAGTGATGAACTCCATGAATGAAGGTCCGTCGGATGCGTCATGAATGCATCCCGGTCTCATGCCGTCACCAAGGCTGATGGCCATGTCATATTCCTTTGCAATCTCCAGCAGGTAATCATATTCCGCATAGAAAGGATTGTCCTCTCCGTTATGCAGCATCCAGGCAAGGGTAAATGATCCGCCACGGCTGACGATATCCGTTATCCTGTTACCCTGTCTTATCCTCTTCATGGCATCCTGGTTCACTGCAGCGTGTATGGTGACAAAGTCGATACCATCCTTTGCATGTTTGCGTACTGCATTGAACATGTCATCAGATGTCATATCCACAACAGTCTTCTGCATGGCTGCGGCCTGGTATATCGGAACCGAGCCTATGGGGATGTTCACTGCATCCATTATCTTCTTTCTGATAAGGTCAAGGTCCCCACCGGTGGACAGGTCCATGAGCGCATCGGCGCCGAAGGCCTCTGCAGTCTTTGCCTTTTCCACTTCCTCCTCAATGTTAATGTAATCACGTGATGTACCAATATTGGCATTTATCTTGGTGCTTAGGTATTTTCCTATACCTACGACCCTGCAATCCCTGGCAGGGTTATTGGGGATACTTATGAGTCCCTTCGCAACACACGAGCAGATGGTCTTAGCATCAATGCCTTCATCCCTGGCAACGGCTCCCATCTGGGGTGTGATGATCCCTCGTTTTGCATCTTCCATTAATGTCATTAATTACTCCTTCGCTACTGCGTCTGTTATGGGCTGCAGATATTATCTGAGTATATATATATGTTTCACAAATGTGATGTAGATTATCATTGCGGCATGATTACTTTCACCCCGCAGGCTCAATTCTTATCTATAATCAATGCATAGGAGTCCAGCATGTCGATAGTCGTATTCACGGAAAAGAACAAAGCAGCAGCACAGATAGCCGGAATCCTGAGTGAGGGCGG
>JAALLQ010000113.1_pt1 | contig 27399 bp, 25 predicted proteins | sample 7245921 | NCBI WGS metagenome assembly JAALLQ01 (sample SAMN13049200, study PRJNA578106) | oil field metagenome | isolation source: filtered produced water from oil reservoir B7 | place: USA:offshore Texas | collected 2016 | reverse complement strand
ATGTTCTCTGGAGTGACGTTGCGTACGTGGTATTTCTTTTTATCAAGGGTGATGGATGTGGATCTTGAGGGAAAGAAAAGATTGAGGCCATGTCCCTGATACCCTTCTGAAAAGAGCAGGCCGATGGAGAACGTCTTCTCACCGGACATTCCACAGTAGACCATTTCCACATTACCTCCGAAAAAGCTTCCCTTGATCTTTTTCTTCTCGCCGACTTCGAGTATGAATATCTCTTCCATGATTACTTACCAGCAGATGCCCTCGTAGTCGATATCAGTACTGAGCTTTTCCGGCTCTATCATCTTCCTGCCGTCGATGACCACCTTCTTTGTCATGAGTTCGAACTCTTTGTCCAGTTTCCCGAACTCAACCCATTCTGTCATTATCAGGCATCCTTCGGCCTCTTCGAGGGCCTCGGATGAGTATTCGCAATAAGTGATATCGGGAAAGATCTTCCGCATGTTCTCCTCTGCCATGGGATCATATGCAGCAATATCGGCTTCCTGTCGCAGGAGTTCCGCAATAACCGGAATTGAGCGTGATTCCCGGATGTCGTCTGTATCGTTCTTGAAGGCCAGCCCGAGCACGGCTATTCTTTTGTTCTTGAGCTCGCCCAGTTTTCCCTGCAAAAGTTCCACCATTTTCAGGGGCTGGCGGTCGTTGACACCAACAACAGATTCCAGTAGCTGTGGCTTATATCCTATCTCGTTGGCCTTGCCGATTATGGCCTTCACATCCTTGGGGAAACAGGATCCGCCGAATCCGGCACCTGAGTTGAGGAAGCTGCGCTCGATCCTGAAGTCTGTGCCTACGGCATCCATGACCTCGTAGGTATCGATGCCGAGCTGCTTGCAGATATTGCCGATCTCGTTGGCAAAGGATATCTTGGTTGCCAGGAATGAGTTGTTGACGTACTTGATCATCTCGGCGGTCCTGGGATTTGTGTGCGTGATCTCACAGTCCAGCCCGCGGTAGAGCTCGGAGATCACAAAGCCCGACCTCTCGTCAATGGCGCCCACCACGATCTTGTCAGGGTGCATGAAGTCATACACGGCCTTGCCTTCCCTGAGGAATTCCGGGTTCATCACGATCCCGAAGTCCCTGCCTGCCTTCTTGCCGGAGTGCTCCTCCACGATCGGCAGCACGACCTTCTCGGTGGTCTCGGGCACGACAGTACTCTTTACCACGACCACATGATAGTGGTCCTTCTTTGCGATGGCCTTGCCAAGACTGGCACTTGCAGCCTTCACGATGGAGAGGTCGATACTCCCGTCCTCTCCCGATGGTGTCCCAACGCAGATAAAGGACGCATCCGAGTTCTGCACAGCATAGTCATAATCGGATGTTGCAATGAGCGTATTCTGTGAGTACTTCCCCAGCAGGTCGTCAAGTCCCTCTTCCCAGATGGGCGCCCTGCCTGAGTTGATCATTTTTACTTTTTCCTCATCGATATCGATACAGATGACCTCATGGCCAAGTTCGGCAAAGCAGGCGGCAGAGACCGAGCCTACGTAGCCGGAGCCTATTATGGATACTTTCATGGGTGTTTTCTCCTGGGAGTGTAAATTGTTGTGGAGTGTATATTAGGATTTGGGAATGAAGCTATTTTGAATAAGTTATTTATTCCAAATAGCAATTTCTTAATATATTCTTAATTTAATACTTCTTTCAAATTTTGGTTAAAAGTGTGAATGCTATGAAATCAGGATTGTATGAACATATTGTAAATGAGTTCCTTTCCAAAGACTTGTTCGACATCGATGATAAGCATAAACATTTATCTCGACTTAATGATGCCGATAGCAATGACTACTTAGCACAATATATGTATCGAGTTCTTTCTCATGTTTTATCTGAGATTAAAGGCGATAAGAACGGGAAAACAAAGATCGATAAGCAGATTGAAATATGCAATGCAATAGTAGATGTTTTGAATAATTATGGTATCGAAACCCAAGGTTTAGACATCTCAGAATCTGCTGAAAAACTCATGGCAGTGTTTGATGAAAATTTAAGTTTTGATTTCTCGCGTCCTGATACTCCACTTTCCCTAGGTACATTGCTTACAGGCACAAGGCAAGACCCTTCATTAGTTTCTCAACTTAAAAAAGAGATTTTGTCGTCTGATAGAGTGGATATTCTTTGTTCTTTCATAAAATGGAGCGGTATCAGAATACTTCAGGAAGAACTAAAGGAGTTCACTTCACGAAATGGAACGGAATTAAGGATTATAACAACTAGTTACATGGGCGCAACCGATGCAAAAGCTATTGAGTTTCTAGAAAGTTTGCCAAACACGACTTTAAAGGTGAGTTATGATAGTAGAAGGACGAGATTGCATGCGAAAGCCTATTTGTTTGAAAGACAAACTGGTTTTTCTTCGGCATATATTGGTTCTTCTAATATCTCTAATGCAGCATTGACTGACGGATTAGAATGGAATATAAAAATTAGTCAGTATGAGCAGCCATTTCAATGGGCTAAAATAAAAGCTACTTTTGATACTTATTGGAATGATGGGGAATTTGAGACTTATAAGAAAAATGACAGGTCTAGATTGATAAGGGCGTTGCAAGCAGAAAAATATGACAGCAATACTGAATTTGTGATACCAAATTTTGATTTAACACCATATCCATTTCAAAGAGAAATACTTGAGTCAATATGGGCTGAACGTCAACTTCATAGAAACAAACATTTAATCGTGGCTGCAACAGGCACGGGTAAAACAATGATTGCAGCTTTTGATTTCAAGAAATTCAGGAAGGACTTTTTTGAAACCCACAAAAGAGAACCACGTCTATTGTTCATAGCACATAGAGAAGAGATATTAAAACAATCTCTGTACATATTTAGAATGGTTCTAAGAGATCACAATTATGGGGATATGATGGTTGGTGGAAATATTCCTGCGACTACGGAACAAATATTTGCATCAATTCAAACATACAACTCTAAAGAAATTCATGATCTTTTAGATTCTGAATATTTCGATTATATTGTAGTAGACGAGTTTCATCACGCAGCAGCACCTAGTTATAAATCACTTTTAGATCATGTAAATCCAGGTTGTCTATTAGGTTTAACTGCAACTCCAGAACGTGCTGATAATTTAGATGTTAAGAAATTCTTTGATAATCACATTACTGCTGAAATTCGTTTGCCAGATGCAATAGACAGAAAGTTGCTGTGTCCTTTCCAATATTTTGGTATTACTGATAGTGTTGATTATTCCAAGTTTAAATGGCAGCGTGGAGGTTATGTTCAAAGTGAACTCAGCGATCGATATGTATCTGATGACCATCGTGCAAAAATGATTTGTGAAAAAACGGTACAGACTGTTTTGGATATCAGAAACGTCAAGGGTTTAGGTTTCTGTGTTTCAAAAGCACATGCAGAATACATGTCTGAAATATTCAACAAATACGGTATTGCAAGTGAATATTTAACTTCAGATTCCAGCAAAGATGTAAGAAACTCTGTTCAGAATAAATTGCTAAACAAAGAGATTAACTTCATTTTTGTTGTAGACTTGTACAATGAAGGAGTTGACATCCCTGAGATCGACACCGTTCTCTTTTTGCGTCCAACTGAAAGTTTAACAGTATTCCTTCAACAATTAGGACGTGGACTTAGGTTAAGCGATGATAAAGACTGTTTAACGGTATTGGATTTTGTGGGACAAGCGAACAAAAACTATAGATTTGATTTGAAGTTCAAAGCATTGATTGAAAATATAGGTCAAGATATCGCTTTTGAAGTAGAGCAAGGATTCCCACATTTGCCTGCTGGTTGCAGTATAGAATTGGAGAGAAAATCTAAGGAATACATATTAGATAATATTAGTCAAGTTCTCAATCTAAGACGACAAACAATCGTGAATAGAATTTCTAGCTTTGTTGCTGACACAGGAATGGAATTGTCTTTTGAAAATTTCATAAATTACTATAATTTCGACCTTGATGATATCTACAAAAAAATGTGCTGGTCAAGAGCACTGGCAGAAGCTGAAATCATTGATGATTTCAATGAACCTGATGAAAAACAATTAACTAGCGGTCTAAGAAGAATTCAACATATCGATGATAGCAGCTACATTGATTGTGTCATCAGCTGTCTAATTGGCAAAAATATAGATGAGGGTAATCTCTCGGAAAAAGAAAGATACTATTTGACAATGTTTGTTCTAACTATCTGGAATAAGGAAAAGTTCTCCTCTTTAAAAAATGCTTTTTCTAAGTTAGTAGATAATTCTACAATCTATGATGAAATTATCATGTTGTTAGAACACAAAAAGAGTATCATAAGAAATATTTCTCCAGAAATAACTTTGCCATATATTTCATCTCTAAGGTTACATTCTAAATACACGCAAGCAGAAGCACTTGCTGGACTTGGATATTTTGATTTGCAAAAAAACCATACTATACAGACTGGAGTATTATACATCAAAGACAAAAAGACAGATGTGTTTTTCATTACATTAAACAAGAATGAAAAAGACTATTCTCCAACTACGATGTACAATGACTATGCAATTAATGAAAATCTCTTCCATTGGCAAAGTCAAGCATCAACCAGGATTGATTCTAAAACCGGACAGAGATATATTAACCACAAAGGTATGGGTCATACAATCCTTCTTTTTGTGAGAATAAACAAAAGTGTCAATTCTTTAGCTCAACCCTATTATTTCTTGGGGCCAGCGGAATATGTGAGTCATGAAGGCGAAAAACCGATTAACTTCGTATGGAGACTAAAATATCCAATGCCTGCTCACTTATTAAGAGAGACCTCAAGACTTGTTGTAGGGTGACCACAAACACCTATATTTTATGTAGTCCCCCCACCTTTCCACAACAGATCTTTTTCGGCAAATTAATCTACTTTTAGATGATCTCTCTACAATGAACAATATTCTAAAATGTAACCTCATTTAGTGGAAAGTGTAGTGATGACTTCAAGAAATACCCACGTGTGTCCCGTAGAAAGATCCGGCGGACTTGATAACAGGATCAGGAAATGGCTGCAGAATCCGCAGAAGATACTTGCCCCGTATGTCAGGGAGGGTATGGATGTGCTGGAGGTGGGTTGCGGTCCGGGTTTCTTTACCCTTGATCTGGCCTGGATGGTCGGCAACAGCGGCAAGGTTGTGGCCGTTGATCTGCAGGAGGGCATGCTCGAGCAGATACGGGAAAAGATCAGGGGATCCGGGATCGAGGAGAACGTCGAGCTGCATCAGTGCACCGAGGACAGGATTGGAGTATCCGGCAGCTTTGATTTTGTCTTCCTTTTCTATGTAGTCCATGAGCTGCCGAACAGGGAAGCGTTCTTCAGGGAACTGGTATCCGTGCTCAAAGACGGTGGCCGCATATACATGGAGGAGCCGCCCTTCCATGTTTCCAAAAGGGAATTCGAGGAGAGCCTCAGGATAGCCGGCGATGCCGGGCTTAAGGTTGCGGACAGGCCAGGGCGTTTTCCTGACAGGGCGGCGGTGCTGGAAAAGGCGTAGGAGTTATCTGGTCACTTATTGGATCCCTGCAATGTAAGCAACCTAAGGCGCAAAGCTGCAAGGGAATAAATTACATGTCCGTACACCTTCATGCCCTTACGACCTTACTTTTCTGTAATTTGCGGTAAGAGCGATTGGCGAAATGATAACAATACGACCGCCCGCCGCAGGCGGCACGACCCTTTGCTGCCGAACCAGTGGAGGGACATTAATGCAGGCACCTGTTAATAAAAGTTAAAAAGTAATATTTTTTGTCGGCATGGACTGCCAGTAATTTCCGGCCAGAGGCTCATCAAAATTCCGGTGAAAACTGGCTTCCTTAGTGGGACAAAAGGAAGCTACGTATACTCAAAAATTTATATTGACCACACTCTATGGAACTCCTGCTGAAATAAATGCATGGTCTTCAGTATTTCAGCGAAGGAATGTGCCGCCTTCGGCGGATGGTTACGTTGTCTTTAGTATCAATTGTTTTTGTACTAATGACAGATTTGGTGGGTGACCACACTCTATATAGTATTTTTGTGGTCACCTCTTCTCTCCATATTGACTACTTAAGCTTATTACCTATCGAAACATAGCAAATATTTGAAAAATAACGCTTCAGACTTCAGTGATATTCATGAACCCGGCAACATCCATTCCATCAAAAGAACAACTCATCCCCCTTCTCCTAGAGTTCTTCCAAAATGAGGAATCCGTTGAGCTTGCCTATCTTTTTGGCTCGGTGGCAGAGGGTAAAGCCACCGCTTTGAGTGATATCGACATAGGCGTTTATATGTCCCACAGGCTGACGAAGGTCCAGAGGAACAGGAAGCGCCTTGAACAGATCGCAGGTTTATGTGACCTTCTCAGAACCGACAGGATCGACCTGCAAGTGCTCAACGACACATCTCCGGTACTCAGCTTTGAGATAATCCGGCCCAATGTTCTGGTGTTTGAAAGGGACAGTGATCTGAAGGTGAATGTGGAGCAGAGTATCATGTCCGTGTACCTTGACTGGAAATATTACGAGGACCGCATGAACCGGCACAGACTGGAAAGGATTCTGGAAAAGGGGCTGGCATAATGCACTACGGGGACAGAATACAAAGGAAACTTGATTTCATGCAGAAGTGTGCCAGATATCTTGGATCCGTGGATGCGGATAGCTCCGAGCTTGAGGATAATTACGAGCTTCGGAGTGCTGTTGAGCGTAACTTCCAGCTAGCAATTGAAAGTGCGATAGACATCGGCGAGATGATAATTTCCAGAGAAGGGTTCGAAAGACCTGAGATTTACAGAAGTGTATTTCTAATATTGGGGAGGAATGGGATAATTCCCGAGGATTTTGCAAAAGAATTCGCCCAGGCAGCAGGATTCAGGAATGTTCTTGTTCATATGTATGAAGAAGTGAATATCGATATCCTTCATATGTTCCTGACAGAAAGGCTGGAGGATTTCGATGAATTTGCAAAGTACATAGCACAGTACCTAAACAGAAACTCCTGAGTAGAATCCTTTGATTTGTGTCATAAGCCTGGAGCACGATGCTTAATTCTTATTCTCTCACTGGAATTTTCTATCACTAATCTGAAATGCATCAAAAAAGAAAAACCATCCTGGCCTTCAGGCCGGGCAGATAACCAAAATCCAAAAGTTCACATCATATGCACTGTCACGGTCTCGCCTTCCTCAACCGCATCCAGCACACTTTCTGCTACAGTGGAATCGTTCCTGACCTTGATATCACCATGACGTCCCACGGTTGCCGAGAACAGGAACCTGTCCCCTGCGTATATTTCCACATCCTGCGCTGCAAGTTCCGGAACGTTGAGGATCACGTGCCTGTCGGTACGCTCGATAATGGGGCGCTGGGGCTTTATCTCCGTTTCTTCGCGCTGCTTCTTTTGTTCATTTTCATCGGACCTGCGTACGTCTATGTGAATTCCTAGCATCCTCTCGATATCATCAATGGTGCTTCCACCCTTGCCAATAATGCGGGGCAGGTCCTTCTCACGCACTTTGACCAGCGCGCGGCTGTCAGATACCATCTCAACGCTCACAGGGCCGCTGGCATAATCCTCCAGCACTTCCTGAACCTCACTCTCAGCAAGTTTCCAGGATGGTTTTCTTTCCTGCTCCTCTCCCAGGGGCATCACCACGACCTGTTCGCCGTAGGTGTATATCTCGAACTCGCTCTTTCCGGTCTCAAAGTCCGATATCAGGATGACAGGTCTTGCGAGATCCTGCTCCATCATGCCCGCGGGCACCTTCACGGTGAACTGGAGGATCTGCACCTTGGCGACCTCTCCCTTGTCGATGAAGATTACGGTGTCAACGACCTGGGGTATCACACCAAGCTCAACCCTGCCGATAAGTCTCTGGATAGCATCCACGGCCCGGTTGGCATGCACGACTCCTATCATTCCAACACCTGCAAGCCTCATGTCCGAGAATATCTCAAAGTCCTTTGTCTTGCGTACCTCATCGTAGATCGTATAGTCCGGGCGTACAAGCAGGAGCACGTCCGCGGTGTTCTCCAGGCTGTCATCAAGGGGTGCATACTGGGTGATCTCATTCGGTACCTGCAGGTCTCTGGGAGATTCCATGGTCTTGACAACGAATCCCTTATTGTTCAGGTAAGTTGCCACACCAGCGGCAAAAGTGGATTTACCTGCACCGGGAGGTCCTGATATCAGTATTCCTCTCTGGTCGCGTATCCTCTCCTTGAGCTTATCGCTCAGGCGGTATTGCTCAAGAGATACCGATGCCACAGGACGTACTGCTGTGATCTCGAAATCATCGGAGAACGGCGGGTTGGCGATTGCTATTCTCATATTGCCTATCTGCAATACCGATGCCCCGCTGAAGGAGAGTTCAAAGAATGAGTTATGGTCCGAACGTGCCCTGTCAAGCAGCTCCCTTGACATATCCTTCAGTTCCCCGTAAGTGCTGGGTACATCGCCTATCTTTACGTACCTCACATCTCCGATGGATCCCTTCTTTGCCATGGGCCGGACGCCGTTTTTAAGGTGCACCGACATGGTATCCGGTGTGAAGAACTTCTCTATGCTCAGGGGCTCCGGGTCCTTTGGTTCGGGCTTGACGAATTCCACATCTATGCCCATGGCCTTTGCGACCATGGACTGTATCCTGTCACCTGTAATGAACTTCGCTCCAAGCTCGATTGCCGTTTCACGTATCAGGGAATCGATCTCCCCACCCCTGGCAAGTTTTACCTGGTCGAGGTTCGGTCTTTTACCATGGAAGAAAAGCTTGATCCTGTTCTCGTTCGCCAGATCCTGCAGTCTCTGCAACTCCTCGAGTCCCTCGAACCCGATCTCAAGTCCGCGGTTTGCCTGTGCTTCAAGCTCCGCCACCACGGCTTCGGGAATAACTATACTGGAACCCTTGAAATCTCCCCTTTTCACGCCTTCAGAAATGATCGCATCTATAACTGAACTCGTATCAGGGACGACTTTCTGTCCGTCCTTGCTACCTTCTATCATAATGAGCTCTATGAAGTGGATTCTATAATTCAGTTGCGACCCCGGTAAGCCGGTAGTGGCACCACCGGTAGGATTTTTTCCCGGGCCGCATCAAAAATATCAGTACACGTCTTCAGGGTCAAATATTTTCTTCCCTGTTACATCTCCTTCGATCGTGCGGTAAAAGCATGATCTGTAACCTGTGTGGCATGCGCCGCCTTCCTGCTCGACCATGACAAGTACCGCATCCATGTCGCAATCGATGTAGATTGCTTTTACATCCTGCATATGGCCGGAGCTCTCTCCTTTTTTCCAGAGTTTGCCACGGCTGCGGCTCCAGTAGTGGACTATTCCTGTCTCAATGGTCTTCTCGAGTGCTTCCCTGTTCATAAAAGCGGACATGAGCACTTCCTTTGTATCATTGTCCTGTGCAATTGCCTGTATCAGGCCGTTATCATCATACTTCAGGTCATCCAGGTCTATCATGGTGATCACCGGTGTTCTCTTAAGATTTTTAATTAACAGCAATCACTAATTGATATATACTATAAAAGTCTATTATCTATCAATATAAATATAATTACTACAGAATTATAGCTGTAAGTTTAACGATTACATTTACAGAGGGTGAAAACATGGATTATAGTTTCGATGGAACCGGAGGATATCGTATTCCCATCGGTATAAGCGGATTGGATGTACAGCTTGGAGGAGGTGTTCCTCCAGGCACGACAATACTTGCACTGGGAGAGCCTGGAGCGAATTCGGAGATGTTTGCAAAGCAGTTCATCTACGGAGGCCTCCTGAACAACGAGGATGTCTATTATTTCTCTTCAGAACACCCCGTGTCCGAGATCATTCATGAAATGGAGGACCATAAGTGGGAAGTAGGAAAACACATCGAGAACGGCAGTCTCCAGTTTATCGATGCTTACGGTCCCAGGTTCTACAATGTGCTTCCCAAAGAGTTCACAAGTAATCTCTCTGCAAAGGATTTCCTGAAAAAAGGGACGGATTCCCTGAATCTGCTCAAATCCACGGTCATGTACAAAAGGGAGAACAAGTACCGTGGTGTGGTCGATTCGATCTCCTATTTCCTGCGTGCATATGATCTCAATACTGTCGTGGAGGCCATAGAGATAGTATCTTCCGTGGGCAAGGCAACGGGAGCCATCCAGCTCATACTCATGACCAGCGGCATGCATGATGCAATTACCGAGAACAATCTCAAGCACATATGTGACGGTGTCATCGAGTTCAGGCTCAAGGAACGCGGCAGTGAGATAGAGCGCACCATCATGATCCGGAAGATGCGCGGGATGATCGTTCCCAACAGGACGATATCATACATTATCACTAACAAGGGAATTGAGCTTGAAACCACTACACGGGTACTCTGAAAAGGACCCTGCAGATTTTATTTTTTTTTAACAGATAGGTTTATTGCTTATCTTTTTATTTTATGACGGCTATTTTATTTGTGCAAAACAGGGGATACTGATTTTCATGAAACAAGATTTAGTGCGCATCTTGAGGGATATATTCTCCTCGGCTGGTTACAGTGTTACGGATTCTCATAAGCATGATTTTATCGCTGAGAAGAACGGTCAGAGAACGTACGTCAAATTATCTTCAAATCCGGATTCGGTGGAGATAAAGAACTTTGCCAACCAGATGACAGATGGCGAGGGACTGTACATTATAACGGACAGGACAGACGCTGATATGCTTCAATATGCTGAAGAAGCAGGCCTGAAGGTATGGGATCGTGATGACATGTCCCTGCAGATAGGCAGGGCTGTTGTGGCTGATATTGAAGGCAATGCCATGGATCTGGACCTGCTGGACAGTCCTGCCAGGAAAAGAGTGGTTGCTGCAGCGCCCATTGCAAAAACTGTCACTCCCCAGAGTGCCGATGAGATTGCAAAGGTGGCGATCGAATCTATTTTCGGAAACGGTACAGCTTACAAGGCAGAAGAACCTGCACCTGCATTTGAAGGCTCCGTTCTTTCACGCTATTCTGAGCCTTCACGTGAGCCGGTAATAGCCAGTGCTCCTGTCAGGGAGCAAAGTCAGCAGACCGAAGTTCCAGAAAAAGCTCTGCCGGCAGACAGCATATTACTCAACCTTAAGGCTGTTCCTGTGAATATGACAAAGGAACATGCCATCTCTACCGCAAGGTCCTATGTCTATGATTATAAGGACATAATGCTCAAACTTGTGCCTTTCTGGAAATATGACTACAGCTTAAGTACGGAACAGAGGTACAGGTCCAAGATTGTGGATATATCCGGAGAGGGTTCGGGCTGTGTGAATGCTCTGAATGGTAACAACGAACAGATATCACTGCATGATGTGCGTGAGACGGTTGCAATTCCGGATGTACGTTATGAGGTAAAGCACCCTCAGACAGTTGAGGAGGAAGCGAAAAAGGAGCTTCTTGATGGCATTATCGACGAGCACACAAAGGACCTGCGCTTTGATGCCACCCAGGGCGAGGCGATCATATCCGAGCACAAGAGATTTAAGCCTGCACCCGATGATATCGAGCTAAATGTACAGCTGGTCTATGTACCCGTATGGGAGGTCAAAGGACCTCGCAATTCCGTTGAGATAAATGCTTACAATTCGGAAGTGTTGCGAAATCCTGTGGATGATGATGCAGAGTTCGTATAATCGTCCTTTCAAGACTTCAGATATTCGTTCGTACATGTGCGAATATTTTATATATCAAAAACCCATATAAGGGATTACCGGCTTAAATCACCTTGTGGTATAGACAAAGAGGAATAAATATGGTAGAAGTAAGTGAGAAAGCAGCAGCAGAATTAAAATCATTGCTCGAGGAGCAGGACAAACAGGACCATTCATTAAGGATATTCATAGCAGGAATGAGCTGCTGTGGTGTTCAGTACGGAATGTCACTGGAAAATGAGATCAGCGAAGAAGAAGACGTTACTGAGGAAGTAAACGGCCTTAAGATCGTTATGAACAAGAATGACGTGGAAGGTCTCTCCTCCGCAACCATTGACTATGTGGACGGACCACAGGGCAAGGGTTTCGTTATCGATAACTCTTCTTCAGCAAACGCATGCGGATCATGTGGTGGCGGTTGCTCTTAAGCACAGTCAGAAGAGCATAAGAATACTTAAATAGTAAAATTCAATTATTGCTACAAGGTGATTATATGTTTCCGGGAATCGGCGGCAGGGGAATGAACCCTGCAAAAGTCAAGCAAATGATGAAACAGATGGGTATAGACATCAAAGAAGTCAACGATGTTGAACAGGTCATCATTAGAACTCCTGATAAGGACATTGTGTTCAATGATGCAAACGTATCCATCATGACAGCACAGGGTACGGATACCTATCAGATAGTCGGTACCCCGGAAGAGGTTGCCAGGGAAGTTGAAGTACCTGACGACGATGTAAGGCTGGTAGCAGAACAGACCGGCGTCTCAGAAGACGAGGCAAGAGAAGCACTGAAGAATGCCAACGGTGACCTGGCGGAAGCCATACTGGCACTCTCAGCCTGATCTCTTTTTTCCTGTCTTTTCTTATCTTTTCTTTATATTTCAGTTACTTTCTTCTGAGCCTATCCTGTGTAATTTTTATCCAATGACCAAAATAGGTTTATACTAATATCATGATTATACATGATGGATGGGAACTATTAACCTCTGGTTTCATTATCTCTTCCTTTTCAGTATCCACCAATAACAATACATTGAGCTGAAATGCATTCCTATGCAGGCTTTGTTGAGTGGTTTCTGAGTTAAGTTCGATCGACCTGAAACAAGGTCGGGTCTTGTGAGATATATAATCATTAATAGTTAGGAAAGGAGTGTAAATGTCTGATAACTTTGATGTCAAACTGGATACAAAGAGTTACCTTCCGGACCCTTCCGTAAAGGAAGACTCATGGATAGGGGATTATGAAAAGGTCTATGAAGAATCCGTGAAAGATCCCGAGGCTCACTGGGAGAAGGTTGCGGAGGAACTCGAATGGTTTGAGAAATGGGACCGTGTAAGAGAATGGGAGCACCCTTATGCAAAATGGTTCGTCAATGCTAAAATGAACATTACCTGCAATTGTCTGGACCGGCATGTGTTCAATGGGAGAAAGAACAAGGTAGCTCTCATATGGGTTGGGGATGACGGAGAAGAGCAGGTGATAACATATCGTCAGCTTTACCGTGAGGTTATGAGGTTTGCAAACGGACTTAAGTCCCTGGGAGTTGGAAGAGGTGACCGGGTGTGTATCTATATGCCCCTTGTTCCAGAGCAGATAATTGCAATGCTCGCATGTGCACGGATCGGTGCAGTACATAGTGTGGTCTTCGGTGGTTTCGGTTCCAATGCCCTGCGTTCCAGGATAAAGGATGCACAGGTAAAGATAGTCGTCACGGCAGATGCAAGCCTCAGACGTGGTAAACGCCTGGACCTGAAATCCATTGTTGACGAAGCCGTGGTTGGCTCTTCCAGTGTTGAGAAGATCGTCGTTCTCAGAAGGATGAAGCCACAGATGGAGCTTTTCTCGGAGATAGAGGTTGATTTCTACGAGATCATGGAAGGCGTGGAGAAGGAATGCGAGCCTGAGGTCATGGATGCCGAAGACCCTCTCTTCATTCTCTATACAAGTGGTACCACAGGTCCTGCAAAGGGAATTGTCCATGCCTGCGGAGGATATATGGTGGGCACATACTATACCACGAAAAACATGTTCGACCTCAAAGAGGGGGATGTTATGTGGTGTACTGCAGACCCCGGCTGGATCACAGGTCACAGTTACATAGTCTACGGTCCGCTTGCAATGGGCGCTACGATCCTGATCTCCGAGACAACACCTGACTACCCCGATCCTGGTGTCTGGTGGGATATGATAGAGGAGTTCGATGTTACGGTCTTCTATACCGCACCCACGGCTATCCGCATGTTCATGAAGCTGGGTGAGGAGTGGCCGAACAAATACAACCTGAGCTCCCTCCGGGTATTGGGTTCTGTGGGCGAACCTCTGAACCCGGAAGCCTTTGAATGGTATTACCGTGTTATAGGAAAGGAGAAGTGTCCGATCCTGGATACCTGGTGGCAGACAGAAACAGGTATGCATATGCTCACAACTGCAGTGGGAGAACCCATGAAGCCGGGATTTGCGGGCAGACCGGTACCCGGAATAGTCGCAGATGTGGTGGATGAGAACGGTGAGCCGGTGCCTCCCGGGACTGGCGGTTTCCTGGTAATAAAGGAACCATGGCCGTCCATGATGAGGATCGTTTACAACAACGATGAGAGATACCGCCAGTACTGGAACTCCATCAACAACTACTATGCAGCCGGTGACCTTGCGGTAAAGGATGAGGACGGCTATATCATGATCCTCGGACGTTCGGATGATGTGCTGATAGTAGCCGGGCACAATATCGGCAGTGCGGAAGTGGAAAGTGCCCTTGTGTCCCATGAGGCGGTTGCTGAAGCCGCAGTTATCGGAAAACCTGATCCGCTCAAGGGTGATTCCATCAAGGCTTTCATTATACTCCGCATGGGTTACGAGCCCGCTGAGAAGCTGAAACTTGATCTGCTGTATCATGTGAGGATGAATCTGGGACCCATCGCCATGCCATCTGAAATTGAGTTCGTGGATTCTCTTCCCAAGACACGCAGCGGAAAGATCATGCGCAGGGTGCTCAAAGCACAGGAGCTTGGCATGGATCCCGGGGATGTTTCAACTTTGGAGGATTGATATTTCTTTCCTCCTTTTTTCCTCCCTTTAAAACTATAGCAATAGTTATGAAGTATGCACCATAACTAATATCATCAGGGTGACAACATGATGGATTTTTTCGAGCTTTACCTTTCGGAGGACTGCCCCTACGGTGATGAGACCACAGAACTTCTGGATATTCAGGGCAATGGCAGGCTGCGGATAGTCTCACGTGAACACGGGGTTGCTGCATGCATGGATGACCTGGCTGACTTTTACAAAAAAAAGGGTCTGGAAGTGGTCACATGTCCCGATAACGGTGCGGAGTTCTATCCCAACGATGTGATATTCGAAGCTCAGGGTGAGCTGCCGGTGCTTTTTAAACTCTGGCGTGTGTCCCAGACATTTCTCTCACTGGTATGTGCCATAGCTTCCAATACCCGTATTGCCGTGGAACTTGCTCATAAGGTCAATGCAGGTGTGGAAATTGCAACCAGCAGGAAGACACATCCGGGATTCCGGAAATACGAGCTCAAGGCTGTAAAGACCGGAGGAGGCCAGCATCATCGAAATTCCCTAAGCGATTCCATCCTTGTCACACAGAACCATTTCAACGTGGCCGGGGATTTCGGAAAACTTAGGGCCATGAAAAAGGTCGAGATTGAACCAAGGACCCGGGAGGAGGCCTTCAAATACGCTCCCCTTGCGGATGTACTGCTTCTGGACCATTACAGTCCTGAAGAGCTGGAAACCCTCGTGCCGGAACTTCGGTCCGTGAATCCGCACATTGAGATCGGGGTCGGCGGTATCGATCTGAAAATGGTTTCCGAGTATGCAAAACATGTGGATTTTATCGTGACGAGTTCTCTTTATTATTCAAAGCCTCTGGATCTGACCACTAAAATAAGAAAACTTTGAATGGTATTTTTCAGGCCACATAGTAAATTATTTATATTATAAGCACAAAGGTTGTGTGTAAGGCATGCATTACCGGTGCAAACAGCCCGCGCCCTCGGGGGAGGGTGGCGGAAGCATGTTTCCTGCTAAAGGATACCGAAAAGATAATTAAATCAATAGATCATTTTTCATTCAAAAGAAAAGGTGTTAATATGAGCAAACCGGAATTATTGGATTTCAGTGCAACATGGTGCGGACCCTGCAAGATGCAGAAGCCTTTCCTTGATAAGGTAAAGGAAGAGTTCGGAGACCAGGTTGATGTAAAGGTCATTGATGTGGATCAGAATCAGGAAATGGCTGCAAAATATGGCATACAGGCTGTTCCGACACTCATTATAGTGAAGGACGGAGAGGCAGTCAAACGCTTTACAGGCGTGACCACTGCCGGTATCCTGATCGAGGAACTCAAGAAAGTACTCTAAGTGCTTTCATCTTTCTTTTCTTTCCTTCCGTTTTTCTTATTCACTTTATTCAGACTTTTTTCCTGAAAAACATGTATATACTTTGAGATTAATCCCTGTCCGAGGGATAAGGATATTGCAGGAAATGGTCGACCTTGGGATCATGGTTTTCAGGCAGAAGAACTCGAGAGGTTCCTTCAAGCCACACCTGTCTGTAAAGTTCAGGTCAGGTGAAGGTGAACTGGTCACATTCTCCATAGATACGACAAGGACCCCTGCGAAGTATCCGCAACCCGATGCCTATCTTATCACTCATGCACATTCCGATCATAACGGCAAATCTGCAATGCTTTCAGATCGTTCCATATGCACAGGGAAGACCGCCCATGCCCTTGAGATCCGGCATGACAGGGACTATAAGGGCAGGACCGTGGAACTTGGTGAATCCATTGAGGTCAATGGTGTTAAGGTCAGTACATTCCCTAATTTTCATACCGTGGGTTCGAGTGCCTTCTACTGGGAAAATGATGTGGGAACCCGCATACTTGTCACAGGTGACGTCAAGGATGCCTCGCAGCTTCCGGAGTGTGATGTACTCATAACCGAGGCCAACTACGGGGATCCCGGGGATACTACTTGTTATTTTGATGATGATATCCAGGGCTTCTCCTCTGCGCTGGAGGATAACAACTGTGTTGCCTTTGGAGCCTATGCTTTCGGCAAGGCCCAGCGGGCTGTGGAACTGATGCGCAGCTGCGGCTACGACGGGGCCGTGGAAATGGAAGAGAAATCCCTGCAACTGACACGCTCCCTGCTTGATGATGCAGGTGAACTCGCATGTATCGGTGAATCATGCGGGGATTCAGTCTGCATCGTACCACCCTGGGATCTTGATAAACTGCCATCGGATATGGCTAAGTTTGTCATGACGGGCAGAGCTGACTATCGCTATCCTGCCATTCAGATAAGCGACCATCTGGATGCACGGGGACTGACATCAATGGTCCACCAACTTGATCCGGAATTTACAGTGGTCTATCATCCCGGAGGACACAGGCCCGGAAAGTTTGCCGGCCATCTGAACTCTCAGGGATTCAATGCAATTGCAATTGACAAAATAAACAATGTTCTGAGCAATGAGTTTATCTAGTAGTGTCCTGTATGCAGGATAAAACTTTATATAACTAACAGTTTTTTATAGTACCCGGATATCCAATTATTCAGGAGATTATCAATTGCCAAAACCGTCCAAGAAAAAACAACCTAAGGCTGCTTCTAAGAAAAAGGCCGCCGAAGCCTCTGAAACCGAACAGGTTGAGACTGTCGGAAAGGTTGCCTATAAGCCAAAAACTCCCGAAGAGAGAAAAAAGGCACATGTAGAAGGTATCATCAAGACCGCAGTTGCAGCTCTGCTAGGTATCGTAGCCGGTATTGTTGCCAATTTGGTCTATGGAGCGGGGACCGATACTGTATGGTATGCCGTACTGATCATAGTTGCGGGATTTGCGTACTATATCCAGAGGGTGATCTTCCCGCTGATCAAGATAAACACCAAAGAATTCGGTTTTAAGGACTGGTTCTATGTGGAGTTCATAGTCATTGACTTCTGTCTGGTGACATGGACACTGCTTCTGAATTGATATCTTTTTTCATTACTTTCATTTTTATTGACAGGGATCTTACATGCGAATAGCCATACTGAACAAAGACAGATGCCAGCCAAGACGTTGCAGTCACGAATGTGAAAAGTACTGTCCCAGAGTGAGGACCGGTGATGAGACCATTGTTTTCCAGGAAGACGGAAAACCGTCCATCTCCGAAGAACTCTGCGTGGGCTGTGGTATCTGTATCAACAAATGTCCGTTCGATGCCATCATGATCATAGGCCTTCCGGAAGAGCTCACGGAACCCACACACAGATACGGACCGAACTCCTTTGCACTTTACGGGCTTCCGGTCCCGCAGGTAGGCAGGGTGACAGGTATCCTTGGTCCGAACGGTATCGGTAAAAGTACAGCCGTACAGATACTCTCCGGAACCCTCGTACCCAACTTCGGTGAGGGTGAAGGTAACTGGGAAAGAGTGCTTGAATATTACTCCGGCACGGTTCTTTATGATTATTTCAGTGATGTGGTGGATGGTAATATCAAGGTCTCACAGAAACCACAGTACGTGGACCTGATCCCAAAGGCATTCAAAGGCAAGACCAGCGAGCTTCTAGAGAAGACTGATGAACGTGGCGTTCTCGATGAACTGGTCGAGAGGCTTGACCTGTCTCACATAATCGACAGGAAGATCACAGAGTTAAGCGGAGGAGAACTCCAGAGGGTTGCCATTGCTGCCTGTGCAGCCAAGGATGCGGATTTCTATTTCTTTGACGAGATAAGCCCCTACCTTGATATCTACCAGCGTATCAATTCCGCCCAGCTCATACAGGAAATGGCAGAGGAAAAGGCGGTGCTGGTGGTAGAGCACGACCTTGCGATACTTGACATGCTTGCAGATGTGGTACATGTGGCCTACGGTCAGCCCGGTGCCTATGGTGTGATAACCTATCCGAAGGGTGTACGTATCGGAATCAACCAGTATCTTAAGGGTTATCTGCCCGAGGAGAACGTGCGTATCCGTCCGGAAGCTATCAAGTTCGAGGTACACCCCCCGAGAGAAGAGACAGATGTGGAAACACTTGTGGAGTATAACAGCTTCTCCAAAAGCTATGATGAGGCTTTCTCCCTTGAAACAGAAGAGGGCTCCCTGAGAGAAGGTGAGGTGCTGGGTATAGTAGGTCCAAACGGTATCGGTAAGTCCACGTTCGTCAAGATGCTTGCAGGTGAGATCGAACCCGATGAAGGCGAACTTGATCTGGACATCTCCATATCATACAAACCCCAGTACATCAAGGGCGACAGTCCCCTGCAGGTACAGTATTTCCTTCGTGGCATCTCCTCGAAGTTTGATACGAGCTACTTCCAGTCCGAGGTGGCAAAACCGCTGCAGCTCGAGCAACTCTATGAACGCTCCCTGACAGATCTCAGTGGTGGAGAGCTACAGAGGGTTGCGATCGCAGCCTGCCTGTGTCGTGATGCGGACATGTATATTCTGGACGAGCCAAGCGCACACCTGGATGTTGAACAGCGTTCGATGACCACCAGGGTGATCAAGAGGTTTGCAGAGAACAACAGCAAGACCGCTATGGTGGTTGACCACGATATCTATATGATCGACATGCTCAGCGAGCGACTCATTGTTTTCGAAGGTGAGCCTGCGGTCTACGGTAAGGCACACCAGCCTGCCAGTATGCAGGCCGGAATGAACCAGTTCCTCGAAAATCTGGATATCACTTTCAGGCGTGATGAGGATACCTCCCGTCCGCGTGTCAACAAGCCCCACTCAAGACTTGACAGGGAACAGAAGGCTAAAAAGGAGTACTACTACCATAACATTGAGTAGTCTTCTTTACTTTTTTCTCTGAACTGATTACATTTCCAGATGTCCCAGTTCTCTTCTGAGAATTTCATAAAAGCGTTCCCTGGCATATTTTTCTCTCCAGGGGTAATGTCCGCAGTCCTTCAGCAGTACACAATGGAAATCCCTGAGTGTTCTCTCCAGCGGTTTCCTGACACCTTCAAAGGGATGTGGATCGTGATCGCCGTGTATTGCCACCACAGGACATCTGATGTCTTTTCCCATCCTGAGCAGTTTACCGCTTCTTCTCAGATAACTGGCTTCATTCCAGACACTTCTATTGACCTCGTGGCTGAACTCTGCAGTGTTTTCCGCGGAAGGTAACAGATGAAATGAATCGACGCCTGATATGAGCTTTCCGAATTTTGCAAAAAAATAGTTCTTATTCTTTACAGAGGGATCGCTCATCTTTGCGCTGAGATGCAAATACTCTTCCATTTTGTTCTCGCTCATGCGTTCCAGTCGCTTTTGCATGATAGCGGGAGCATACCTTTCCTCAAACGGACCGCTGGCAACCATGATGAGTTTTTTGACATAGCGTGGGTGTCGTGCTGCAAACATAAAGGCAAGCCAGGCACCCCATGAGTGCCCGACCAGTGATATTGGCATCTTCCCATGTTTTTTCAGAATATTTCTCAGTTCACTTATCTGTCCTTCAATGCTCATTGAGGTCTGCAGTGGTTCCAGCACACCTGTGTCAGATCTGTTTGAAAGCTCCATGGCCAGCTCTGCCACGCTTCCCGGCGCCCCGGGTCCGCCGTGGATCACGGCAATATCATATGGCTTTTTTCCGTATCTTTTAAAGTTGGGATACATGTTATACTCTTTTTTCTGCCCGGATTTCCAGTACCCTGTACTTTTAGAGATTCAATGCAGATATGTTTATTTCAAAGCCATTTATTTGCTTTTCCTCACTAAAAAATTAGGATAAACCTCTTCGATATTTATAAATACATTCGTGTTCCTTGAAAATATAGGAGTGAATCAAGCAGCCTTATCTATCAGATATATTGTCCGTTAGCGGTTGCTATATATTAATTAACAATGGAGGAAACTAAACCATGCTGTCAAAGATACCAACGGATATAGACAAGGTCAAACCCGAAGACCTGAACAAAGAGATATTAAGGGCCGCAATGGTTGCCGAACTCGATGCCATCAATCTTTATGAACAGATGGCAGAGATGACGGAAAATGACGAGGTCAAAAGAGTGCTTCTGGATGTTGCACTGGAAGAGAAGACCCATGTGGGGGAGTTCCAGACACTCTTACTGAGAGAAGACAAGCAACAGGAAGAAGAGCTCAAGGCCGGTGAGGAAGAGGTCAACGAAGAACTCTCAAAGTGAACACGGAGGTCAGTACATGTTTTCGGAAATACCTGTCAATCTCAAAATAGTGGATGAAGAGGACCTCGATAAGGAGATCATGAGAGCTGCCATGATCGCAGAGCTCGATGCCATCAATCTTTATGAGTCCATGGCCTCGCTAACTGAGAGTGAGGACCTCAAGGAGATCTTACTTGATGTGGCCAGGGAGGAAAAGGTCCATGTGGCAATGTTCCAGACAGTGCTCATGGAAGTGGATAAAGAATACCTTAAGGTCATGTCGGAATATTCTCTCGGAAAAGGGTAAGCTTAAGATCTTTGACCATGCTCCGGAAGAGTCATGGTCCCTCTGCTTTCCTGCTTGCAACCGTGTAAGCGTCATATATGTTATAGAGCCAGAACAGGGCAAGTATGATAACGGTTACTCCCAGATGCAGTGTAAGTATCAGGGTGAATGCAATGGCAAAGTACAGCAGTCCCTTTCTGGGATCATTGTTTCTGATCTGACCCAGTCCCGGAAATACCAGTGAGAACAATGCGGATTTCCAGGGTTCAGGTTTATCTTCTTCTTCAACAATCGTTTTATCTTCTGCTGCCATATCTTCTTCATCTTTCAGGCTACATACCCCCAAATAAATTTACTCACCGCTACTATATTAGAATTTTCCCGTCAGTTGCGCTTTGCCAGGACCGCTCTTAATCTGAGAACACCTGCGTTGAGTATCTTTTTTATTTCAGGGGATTGTGTTGCCTTCCGTTCACCCGATCTTTTCCTTTTTCCGGTTTTAAGATACCATGTAAGGAATTCGGTGGAGATTATTATTCCCATCAGGGTCGACCAGATGACCAGAAGGATATGGAAGTTATTCACCGGCACAAGTCCGTCCGCAAACAAAAAATGACGGTATGAGAGAAATGCTACGCTTGTTCCGGGTAAGATGATTACTGCGAGTATGGGTATGACCAGCAGGGTCAGCATTGCTAGTCTGGACGACACTGCCACCAGAATGAAAAGCACCGTCAGGGCAAATACTGTAAAAAGCATTGCAGAACCGATAAATGCGAGTAATTCCATTGCTACCCTCTTATTATGCTAATTATTTATAAACTCTATTTATATATAGATATGCAATTGCCGGTATGATTGCAAGTATACAGAACAGGGTGATAAATGACGATACCATGAATCCGGCAGCTTCCACACGCCCGACTTCAGGTTTTGCATCTGCTGTATCCGCATCATCATGGATTTCTGTATCCTGTCCGTATTCCTGCACAGTCTCTGCTGTTTCTTCCGGTATAATGCTCTCTGTCATATCATCCACATACAGCACAGTTTTTTCCGAACTTGAACTTCCACTCTGGTCCTGCTCGTCTGTATAATCAACCTTTGCAGCACCCAGATCAAGTTTTCCGGTGGCCTCTGTTACCAGCACGTAGTTTATATCTTCTGATTCTCCGGCATCAAGACTACCTTCCCATGCATTGCTGCCTGAGATCATTGTGAACTGCCCGGGAACACTATCGGAAAGTATGGCTTCTACTTTCCTGCTGCCGGCATTTATTATGTTAACAGTAACTTCCACTTCCTCTCCCGGAAGTGCGTAGTTTGGTGATACGTATTTTTCCACTACGATCCTTGAGCCGTGTATCAGGTATTCTCCCTCAACAGGCCCGGACTCCACTGTATATGTATTTCCGTCGTCCTTCCATTGCACAACTGCCTGCTCGAATGTAAACTTTCCCGGAAATGTGGGTTTTGCAAGGTATTCTATCTTCCTGACGGAATCTGCTTCCACCATTAATGTCCATTCGGTATTTTCCAGGTCGTAGGGAATCAACGATGGGTCAAGTACGTCACTGACCGTTACTGCTGTGGGAAAATCGGCTGTGTTCTCCACGGATATGCTGATCCTGAAATATTCTTCAGTCCCGGATTGAACGCTACTGTCTGGTTTTTCAACGATTTCAACACTCTTTTCAACGGAAATATAAGGTTCGATCCTGACCTCTGTCTGTCCTGATCCTGAGTATTGGTTTCCTTTATAATCATAAGCTGTGACCTCGGATTCGATCTTAACAGTCTTTGCAACAGGCGTCACGGGCGCCGATAAGGGGATTATGAAGTTCTTTATTTTTGTGGGTTCAAGTCCCGAATGCTGCATCTCCGGATCACTCACATCAGCTTCATCGGAATCTGTGCTTACTATCAGGCCGTGCAACGGAAGGGTTCCGTTATTGGTTACCATGAACTGATAATCGATTGTCTCCCCAGATTCATAGCTGTCCTTATCTGTCACAGTGTCTATTTTGATCTTCGGTTTTCCGGGTCTCAGTGTTTCAAGGGAGACTTCCTGTGTTCGCTTGTTAACATAGATTACATGAACCATGAATTCATCTGAGAACTTTCTGTGATCGCCTGAGATATAGGTGTCCTCAGCGGTGCCTTCATCGCTTTTTACTTCTATCTTTGCCCCCTCTTCTGTGATATCCTGCAGTTTAACAGTGTAATCTCCATCCTGAATACTGTTGCCGATACCGAGGGATGTTTTTGCAATATTTGTTATCCAGACCCTCTCATACTTCTGCCGGTGCACTTCCAGTGACACGATACCATTGTTGATATCCAGGACATCGATCTTCAGCTCTTCATTATAGATCTGTTCACTGTTCGCACCCGTATCCACATAATAGGATTCCTTGAAATCCCGGTTAATGTATAACAGCAAAGTAGCCGAGTTGCTGTCTGTATCCACAGTATGTACCTTTACGGTAAACTCATTCAGCTCTGCTCTCTCTCCGGGTCCCAGTTCATACATCCCTTTGAATATCCATATATTCTCGTCACGAAAATCGTAAGCATGAGCTGATGATGTAAGAATAAGTAAAATAAATGTCAGGATTGCCAGCTTCTGTGCAGCCATTATCAACATCTATGTATTTTTATCTTTTATATGTTATTGTATTCTTGCTGACAGTTGCTCTCATAAGAACATAAAACCCAGCTGCTACCAGGGAGTAGATCAGGATCCATATACCCGATTCCATCGAACCGATACTCTCTATGGAGAGGCGTGTTACAAGGTTCAGGGGTGAGTTAGTGAAGAGGTATGATACCATAAAGAGAAAGATCAATATCATGGAGTAAAGCAGTTGGGAGACACCCCTGTCCTTGAATGTAAGGGCTATGCTGCTGCTCAGAAGTACAAGTATCAGTCCTATGATTGTGACCACCAGCAATATCTCGAAGAAATTACTTATCCTGATCCAGTTTAGTCTAAGTAGCAGCATCCATGCAAAGGACTGCAGGGGCACTATGGCAGTTGCAAGAAGGACCTTGCCACTAACGATATCCAGCAGGGATGCCGGAGATGCAAGCAGCAGTTCCATTGTCTTCCTTTCATACTCTTCCGTGATAAAATCGATAATAAGTCCGCCTGATATGAATGCAGGTGTGAATACCAGCAGTGGGAGAAGCGCCACATAGATGAATTCGAAATATGTGGAAGAGGTTTTGATGCCTCTCTTAATTATATCCACATCGATGGGTGAATAGCCCGGCAGACGCTGCGTGCGTATATCGCGTACCTGTTGCTCGAACTGTTCAAGTGGTTCTTTTAATTGCATGGAGATAAGTGTGGATTTGATCTCCGACTTGGGTAGATATATTTCCACGTTCATTATATCCACTCCTTCCGGAGGTCCTGATGGTGTTACTATAATGGCATCCATCCTGCGTTCGTAAAAGTCAGTGTATGCAGGAGTCAGGTCACTGTAGAGCTTTGTATTGAGCTTGCTTTCCTGCAGCAGGTGATAAAGTTCGTTATCATCTGTTCCGACAACGGCTATTTTTGTGCCCTGCAATTCCATGTCCCCCATTGCAGTGGGATCATAGAATGAAGTAAGTCCTATCACAAGAAATGTTGAAAAGGATGCTATGAAGAGCTGGATCAGCACTGAAAGTATGAACGTCTTCTCATGCATGAGTTCCGAGAACTCCTTTCTTGCAATGCCCCTTATCTTCTTATAGGATTTTCCTGACCTAGCCAAAGAGAATCACCCTCAGGATGAACATGTTATATGCACTGTGAACGATGGTTGCCAGAAGCACTGCCATGAAGTATCTTCGTGTTCCCAGACGATACATACCCAGTGAACTGACCATTGCAGTTGAAATGTGGAGTAAGAGCGGGATCAGCAGAAGTGTGCCCATTGTCATGACAGAACCAAAGGCCGAACTGGCTATAGGGGAAAGTGTCAGCACAGCAACCGCCTTCTCACCCACAAAGAAACCCGTACCTGAAAGAACCGCCAGTCTGATAGCGTTCTTCAGGGAGATATCTGCAAGTTTTCTTTTAAACAAGGTGTAGATACCTGCTGATTTGACAAGTTCCTCTGCCATGGCCGAGAATATTATCATAGCTATTACAGAATACGGCACAGGTAGATTGAAAAGCATGACTATCAGCATCAACTGGGTCATGTAGACAAACGGTATGAAGACGATGCTGAGCAGGAAAACCGAGCCGTACCTGTGTGATAGGAAGATCTCGAAGGAATCCACGATCTTCTCTTTAATTGTCTTCTGGGTGAAGAGGTCCTCTTCCCTGAAAATGAAAGTCCCGAAGGCAAATGCTGACAGTCCCACAAAGTAGAACGGAATGGTTGAGAACATGTATGTATCAAGCATTATGCTCTCTCCCTCTATCAGGCGGACGATTAGTGTGATAGGGGATATGGAACTTATTGCATGGATATTTGTGAACATGGCCGGGAAGAACAGGTAGCCTGAAATGACCACCGAGAGGAAAACGCTCGCAAATGTCAGCTCCTTAAAGCTTCTTGAAAGGATGGCTCCGAAGAACGAAAGTGCGAAGAACAGCAGTACCACGGGGAATATGGTGGCAAGGATAAGAAACACATTCTTGAGTCCTTCAAAGGCTGTGGGAATTCCCATGATGTAGAAAGTGATAGCAGCCTGTATGAGAAGAGTTACCAGAAGATATGGCACGGTCTTGCCGATAACGATGTCCTTTGCCCTGAGAGGTGCCACGAGTATGAGCTCACCTTTTCTGTTGGTGCGCTCATCCATGACACTGGTAGAGTAGAATTGTGATACGAAGTATATTGGGAATATGAAGAGGAATGCATACAGGATTGCGGTAAAAGGGATCGGTGGGGAGAAATGGGTTGGTGTTGAGATCGTCTGCCGCTGGAAGAAGGTTTTTCCCTGGTATTGGTCAAGTTCTTCTATGTCCTCGGGAGGCATGAATGATGAACCTGAACTGTATGTATCTGGTGTGATTCCCTCGCCGTTTTCATCATTAGTATATGCAGTACTTTGTCTTTCCTCGTCTTCCTCTGTCCCGGCTTCAAGCCTTCCTGCAGTTTCCTCTGCACTCAGGAGCTGGAAGTTCTGGGGTCTTTCTACATCATGGACCGTGACCCACACGGGATGGCTGTTGTTCACATCATTGTAGGAGCTCAGTACTATCTCACGATATTCCTTGATTGTGTTTTCAAGTGCGCTACCGGCGGCGGCTGATTTTCTTGTCTGTGCCAGGTATGCGTTATTCCCGATGATCGTAAGGTCGTCACCGTATCTGTAGAACTGACTTGCTTCATAGGCGGTAACGATACGGGTGTCAAATCTCTGGTCGCTTTCAAGAATATGTTCCAGTCCGGGTTCGGTGGTGGATATACTGTAGATCTCCTGGTTCATGCTCATCTCAGTCTGGGCTGCGGAGGCAGAAGCCAGCACCACCAGTATCAGAGAAATGATGAGCATTGCAGATGATCTTGCATCGAATTTGAGTCTTGACCTGAAGAATTCCCATTTTGCTATTGTGAACCAGCCTGGCATCTAGTTTTATTATGATTTTATTATATTAATATCTATGTAACTAATACACTTATTGACAAATTTCCCAAGCATTATATGTAATAAGAACAGAATTCTTTTCAGAACATCATTTTCGGATGTTTGTGGAGTTGTAAAAATGGCGGATATTCTAGCTCAAACTATACCTTATACCGACATAGCGGTGTCGCAGGTACTGTTCGCACTGGTGGTTCTTATCGCCGGAATAGTGGTTGCGGGGATTCTTTCCGGGATGTTCAGGAACGGTCTTAAGAAAACCAAACTTCCGGAACTCATCATCGAGTTCCTTGTCCGGTTTCTGCGGGCGTTGCTATACGTTGCGGTATTGCTGGCTGTTGTGAGTGCTCTTGGAGTTGACGTAAGCTCGGTGGTCGTCGGACTTTCGGCGGTCATAGGACTGGTTCTTGGCTTTGGTATGCAGGATTCCCTGAATAACGTGGCTGCCGGTGTATGGATCGCATCTCTTAGGCCTCTTGATAAGGGGGAGTATGTGACTGTTGACGGTCTTTCAGGTACCGTGGATGCCGTGGGTATCATGGCTACCGAGCTTCTGACACCTGATAACCAGTTCATAACCATACCTAACAAGCTTGTCTGGGGCAGTCCTATTATCAATGCAACCCGCATGCCAACACGCAGGATCAGTGTTGATGTGGGTGTCAGTTACGGTACTGAGGTCGGTAAA
>JAALLQ010000112.1_pt1 | contig 27405 bp, 22 predicted proteins | sample 7245921 | NCBI WGS metagenome assembly JAALLQ01 (sample SAMN13049200, study PRJNA578106) | oil field metagenome | isolation source: filtered produced water from oil reservoir B7 | place: USA:offshore Texas | collected 2016 | reverse complement strand
GCTCGGCAGCTTGCACCGCCGCCATCGGGTCCATGGTTTCCTCTTCTGTGCCCAAATTGAACGCGCGAAAGGCGTCTTTGGCTTCTTTTTTCGCGGTGGTTGTCATGTGTTCCGTACTTGCCTGTCCAAGCGTTTATCGATGTCAGCTTTAGTAAATCAGTTCGTCTTCGTCGCGACCTTCTGAGATCACAATCTGACCAGAGTTTGCCAATTCCTTCGCCAACGTGACGATCATGCTTTGAGATTCGTCCACCTCGCGCAAACGAACCGGGCCCATGGCCTCCATATCTTCGCGCAACATCTTGCCCGCACGTTCGGACATATTTTTGAAGAACATTTCCTTGATGGCGTCGCTGGCCCCCTTGAGACCAAGAGCCAGTTTGTCCTTTTCCACATGACGCAACAGAGTCTGCACACCTTGCGTATCCAGACGCACCAAATCTTCGAAAGTGAACATAAGTGCCTTGATCCGTTCCGCAGACTCCCGGTTACGTTCTTCCAGAGCCGACATAAAGCGGTTTTCAGAATTCCGATCCAGATTGTTAAAGATATCAGCAATCAGTTCATGGGAATCCCGACGGTTGGTGCGGGCAAGGTTGCTCATGAATTCTGTCCGCAGGGTTTTTTCCACGCCTTCCAGCACTTCTTTTTGCACAGATTCCATACGCAGCATCCGCATGATCACTTCCATTGAGAAGTTTTCCGGCAACAGTGCCAACACCCGTGCGGCATGATCGACCTTAATCTTTGACATCACCACGGCAACGGTTTGCGGATATTCGTTTTTGAAATAATTTGCCAGAACCTGCTCGTTCACATTACCGAGCTTATCCCACATGGTCCGGCCTGCCGGGCCACGGATTTCATCCATGATGGTTTGCACGCGGTCTTTTGGCAGTGCCTTTGCCAACAAGCGTTCCGTACTTTCAAACGTACCAACCAAAGACCCGGTGGCAGAAACCGCGTCGGCAAATTCCACGAACAGGCGTTCAACCATGCTGGCATTCACCGTACCCAGTGTCGCCATAACCTGAGAGATTTCCTTAATCTCTTCATCGTCCATCAGATTGAACAGACGTGACGAGTGCTCCTCCCCCAGCGACAGCAAGAACAGTGCTGCTTTCTGAGGCCCGGTCAGGCTGCGATAATCTTCTTTTGTACGTGCCACGGTCTGACGACTCCGGTTTGGTCTTTAATACGCAAGTGTATATGTATGCGCCATTTTGGCGCATACATCATCAGTTTTCCTGATACATCCAGTTGCGGACGATGCTCAAGGCTTCCTCTGGGTGCTTGCTGACGATTTCGCCGATTTTTTGGACCGAGGATGCTTTTACCCGACCTTCGACTTTTTCGATATCAATCAGTTCATCCGCTTCCAGATCATCATCATCTTCACCCGGCACCATAGAGCCCGTCGGCGCAGCCAATTGCGGGGCCTGTTGCTCTGTCAGCATCTGACGGCTGGCCTGTTCGGACGGGGACGGCAAGCTTTCGAAAGCCCGCGTCACCAACGGACGAACAATCAACAGAATGACCAGAATAGCGACCACGGCAACACCCAAGCCTTCGGCCATTTTCATGACTTCTTCTTTTTTGAAGCCAAGGAACAGGGCTTCTTCCGGCGGGCCAAACGCATCATCCAAGGTACGGAAGCGCATATTCACGATTTCCACCTGATCCCCACGGCCCGGATCATACCCAACGGCGGAGCGAACCAACGCGCTCAGTTTTTCCATTTCCTGTTCGTCACGGTCGCTATAGGTTTCCGATCCATCGGCATTTTTTGTCAGAACCCCATCCACCAGCACGGCAACAGACAGGCGCTTGACCACACCGCTTTCACGAATGGAATTGGAAATGCGTTTGGAAATCTCGTAGTTCACGGTTTCCACTTCGCGACGTTCCGAACTGGTTGCTTGCCCTTGATTGCCATCCAAGTTGGCATCAGGCAGGTTTTGCTGCACGGATACGGAATCGTTCTCCCGTTCCATGGTATCGCCAGTTTGTAATTCGGTCACAGTGGAACGCACGACCTGCCCATCAGGGTCATAGCTTTCCTGATTGGTCACCACCCGGTCAAAATCCATTTCCAGACTGACCTGAGCCCGAACCTTACCCGCCCCGATCGTGCGGGACAAAAGGTCCTCGACAGATTGCTGCAAACGTCGTTCCTGAGATTGCCGCATTTCTTCCTGCGTCGAGGCCATGACCTGTTTGTCATCCTCGAACCCACGGGCCAGCAGTGCGCCTTTATCATCGATGATTGAAATGCGGGACGGCTTCAATTTCGGCACGGCAGATGCAACCAGATACTGGATGGCGTTCACCTGTTGCGAAGATAGCTTTGTACCCTGCAACTTTAAAATAACGGAGGCGGACGGTTCCTGCGTCTCGCGAGAGAACATTTCACGCTTTGGCAGCACCAAGTGGACGCGCGCAGCTTTTACCGATCCCAGAGACATAATCGTACGCGCCAGCTCACCTTCCAGCGCACGGACCAGATTAACATTCTGCATAAAGTTGGTCGCACCCAACGCATCCATATTGTCGAACAGCTCGTAGCCATTGACGACCCCGGAATTATGGGCAATTTCCGCAGTTTCCAGACGCATTTTCAGCATCTTGTCACCCTGCACGTAAATGTCACGCCCTTCCGCCCGCAATTGGTACGGAATATTTTGCTCTTCCAACTGATGGGTAATCGCCCGTGCAGCAGACGGATCCAGATTGCTGTACAACAGCTCCATCTGAGGAGCCCCCATCCGCATGGAGAAATAAATAATAAAGCCCAACAGACCGACGGAAACCGCCGCCATAGCCATCAAGCGACCAGGGCCGAGACTGCGAAGGGATTGAATAAAGGCGTTCACGGTGAGCAAACCTTAATCTGGGGTCGGAAGCCGCACCCCTAGGCGCAATTTCCAACAATGATCCAACGTCCAGATTACAGATTACCCGTGCGTATTAAACACTTCGTTAACGGGGCGGCAATTTTTGCCCACCATCATTAAGATAATCATCAGTTACTCGTGGGTCCGACGATGTGTGGTCGCCGCCATCTCATCCATCAGCATTTGATCTTTGCGGTCTTGCTCAATTTGCGCCCGTTTCTCGCGGTTCTTTTGCAGCTGTTCAACGGTTTTGAAATCGCGATACGCCTCGGCAATTTTTTCGCGCTGAGTCAGAACTTGCTGTTCCAAGTCCTGCAATGCCTTTTCAAACTGCGCCCGAATCTGAATAACTGAATTGGCAAAACTGCCATAAGCAAAACCTAATCCCTCTGGATCAGCGGCAGCGGCCTCTTGTTCCGATTTTACATGCTCCTGCAACAGCTTCTGCCGATTTTCAATATCAGCAATTTGCCCCAGCAACTCAGCCAAGGCCCGTTGTTCCTCATCTACAACCCACTTCTTCAGACGGACCAACGTTGATAGGTCTTTTTCCATGGTGGATCAGCCGCCCTACTGTGACAGAATTTGACCAAGCGTGGCGTAACCGGAGGCCAAGTCCGTGTATTCGGATTTTTCCTGAGCCAGGAATTGTTCCAACGCCGCGTTATAGCGAATGGCTTCATCCACTTCTGGGTTGGTCCCCTCGCGATACGCACCAAGACGGATCAACTCCGCCATGTCATCATAGGTCGCCATCAAACGACGGGCGCGGTTGACGATGGCATTTTCCTCTTCCGTATTGCAGGCGGGCATGGTCCGCGAGACACTGCGCAACACATTGATCGCCGGATACCGACCCCGTTCGGCAATAGAACGATCCAGCACAACGTGCCCATCCAAAATTCCGCGCACCGCATCGGAAATCGGTTCATTCATATCGTCGCCTTCGACCAGCACCGTGAACAATCCGGTAATGGACCCATTGCCAACACCGGGGCCAGCCCGTTCCAGCAGTTTGGGCAGCTCAGCAAACACCGAAGGGGTATAACCCTTGCTGGCAGGTGGTTCACCCGCCGACAGACTGATTTCCCGCTGTGCCATGGCGAAACGGGTAACGCTATCCATCAAGATCAATACGTCTTTATCAAGATCACGCAAATATTCGGCAATCGCCATTGCGGTATAGGCCGCCTGACGGCGCATCAACGGACTTTCGTCCGAAGTCGCAGTCACCACAATACTGCGTTCCAGACCTTCTGGGCCTAAGTCATCTTCAATGAACTCGCGCGCCTCGCGCCCACGCTCCCCGACAAGGCTTAAGACCGTTGCATCCAATTTGGTATGCCGTGCCATCATTGCCATAATCGAAGACTTACCCACGCCCGACCCGGCGAAAATCCCCATACGTTGTCCGCGGCAACAGGTCAGGAAAGTGTTCAAGGCGCGCACACCAAGATCAACCTTGCCCTGCACACGTTGCCGAGCATGCGCTGACGGCGGCTGTGCCCGCACCGGGAACGCCACATCACCCTTCTGCAATGGCCCCTTGCCATCCACTGGCTCACCAAAGGCATTCACCACTCGCCCCAGCCATGACGGATGGGGATAGATAACGGGTTGGGTTTCCGCAACTTCTGCCTTACTGCCAAGGCCCACACCCTCGAGATCCGTAAACGCCATCAGAAGTGCGCTTCCTGCACGGAAACCAACCACTTCGCAAGGGACTTTGCGACCGTCGCGGCGAGCCAGCATACAGCGATCACCAACAGACAACGCGCCGTGTGCGCCACCAACCTCAACCAACATGCCGGAAACAGCGGTCACGCGCCCAAAGACTTCATAGTGCGGCAGTCGATCAATTTCATGCAGCATATTTTGGATCAGGACTGTCATTCTTGGCTCTTATGCAAAATTCAGTGGAAGCAGTTTACCAGCGTTATATGAAATGTCGGTAAATTTTCAGGAACATATCCTTACAAGGCATTGCACCGCCTTGTTAAGCACAGTATCGTAAACCATCTGTTAATAAAGGTTAACCTCGGGGAATTGCAGAATGCGTGTCCTGCTGGTCGAAGACGATGCTCCACAGGCTCAAGCTATTGAGCTGATGTTGAAATCCGAATCCATGGTGGTGGATACCACCGGTCTTGGCGAAGACGGTCTGGAAATTGGTCGTCTTTATGACTACGACATTATCATTCTTGATCTGGGCCTACCCGATATGGATGGCATGGATGTTTTGCGCCAACTGCGTGCGTCTAAAATCTCCACCCCGGTCTTGATCCTGTCCGGCAACTCCAACACCGATCAAAAAATTAAGGGATTCGGTGTCGGTGCCGATGACTACCTGACCAAACCGTTTGAAAAGGGTGAGCTTCTGGCACGGATGCATGCCATCATCCGGCGGTCGAAAGGCCACGCGGAATCCGTTATTCAAACGGGCCAGCTTACAATTAACCTTGATACGCGCTCCGTCGATATTGCCGGGCAACCCGTGCACCTGACAGGCAAAGAATACGGCATTTTGGAACTATTGGCCCTGCGCAAAGGTACGACCCTGACCAAAGAACAGTTCCTTAATCACCTGTATGGCGGCATGGACGAGCCTGAATTAAAAATCATCGACGTGTTCATCTGTAAACTGCGCAAGAAGCTGTCCAACCTTGCTAATGGTGACAATTATATTGAAACCGTCTGGGGTCGTGGCTACGTCCTGCGAGATCCAAGCTGATCCTTTTACCCATAAGAAAACGGCCGGGAAACCCCCGGCCGTTTTCTTATGGGACAGCGACGCCGGCGGGGCTGCAGCCCCACTGGTCAACTCATACATGCCACGTTGCCCTGAAATCGGGCGGAATTTGTCAGAAATCCCCAGTACGGTTTCCGCGCCGCCCAAATACAGGAAAGCATCCGACGGCATCAATTTTGAAATATCCGCCAGAACCTTGCCCTTGGTTTCCTGATCAAAGTAGATCAATACGTTCCGACAGAAAACCACATCAAATTGCCCCAGCGTCGAACGGATGTCCGTCAGCAGGTTCAACGGACGGTATTGAACCATAGCCCGCAGTTTGGGATCAATTTGCCACATTTCGTCCTTTTTCTGGAAATACTTCACCATCAACTGAACGGGCATGCCCCTTTGCACTTCAAATTGTGAGTACAGTCCAGCCTTAGCCTTTTCCAGAATTTCCGTGGACAAATCCGTCGCGACAATTTCAACGCGCCAACCTGCCAGCTTGGCTTCCATTTCCTTAAGAATAATCGCAAGGGAATAGGGTTCCTGACCACTGGAACACGCAGCACACCAAATCCGGATTTGTTTTTTCGCAGCACGCGCTTTTAACAACGACGGGATGACCCGATCACGAAATTGATCAAATGGCTTTGTGTCGCGGAAAAAGAACGATTCATTGGTCGTCATTGCCTCGGTCACATCCTTGACCAAGGCCGGTTCCATGCGTCGCAGGGCAACAACCAGTTCGTCAAGCCCCTTCATGCCACGACGTCGCGCAACCGGCATCAAACGACTTTCCAGAAGATAGGACTTGTCCTTATTCAGAACCAGACCTGACCGTTCTTTCAATAACTTCGCGACGAAATCGAAATCATCTGGTTTCATCTTTAATGCCTCGTTGCCACTTTTTTAATAAAGGCTCCAATCTCATCGATCGGAAGAACTGCGGAACACATTCCGGTTTGGGCTGCCGCGCCGGGCATCCCCCAAACCACGGATGTTTCCTCATCCTGAGCGATAAGACTGCCACCAGCTTTGACAATTTCAATGCCACCTTTTGCACCATCCGACCCCATTCCGGTCAAGATCGTGGCAAATACTTTCCGACCATAAGCCTGAGCCACTGAACGGAACAACGGATCGACCGCAGGCTTACAGAAGTTTTCCGGTGGCGTATCCGTGATCCGCAACACCTTTGACACGCCTTTGGTTTCTACGATCATATGGTGACCACCCGGGGCAATATAGACCCGCCCCCCGGTTATAGGCTCGCCATCTTTGCCTTCTGCAGCGGGCCAGCCAGAGGTCCGTGTAATGTGCTCTGCCAAAATCGTTGTAAACGTCGCTGGCATGTGCTGCGTAATCAAAATCGGCTGTGTAATCGGCCCGGATTTGCGAAGGTCAGTCAGAACCTTAAACAAAGCCTGCGGCCCACCCGTCGAACTTCCGATAACAATTACGTCCGGGTGTTCGATTTTTCCTTCCCGTAACTGGATCGGACCAGGAGAAGACAACAACGATACTTTGCGTTCACCAGTAGGCTTTTGGAAACGTTCACGCGCAGGACGTTGCTGCAACGACCGGGCTGCCGTAAACCCTGTACGTGGTTTGTCGCGACGAATGGTTCGGCCCAGAACCGTGACTTTTTCCACCAATTCACGCTTGAAGTCCGCACCACTGGACAGCTCACGGGTCGCCGTCGGTTTGGGGATATAATCAATCGCCCCAAGTTCCAACGCCCGCAAGGAAATATCAGCATTATCCAGCGTCAGGGTCGACGCCATAATAACCTTAAGATCGGGCTGCTTTTTCAACATCAACGGTAATGCAGTCATGCCATCCATAACCGGCATTTCAATGTCCAAAAGCACCACATCAATGGTGTAACGGTCCAAAGCCTTAAGAGCTGCCTCCCCATTCGGGACAGAAACAGCGACTTCAACATCCGTTGCATCCTCCAGCATGCGGGTAATCAAGCCACGCACGACCGCAGAATCATCAACGACCATAACCTGAACTGGGTCGGATGAATTGGATCGGCTTGTATGCCCATTTCCTGAAAAAGCACCTGACGTCAAAAGGACCTCCCTACGCAACACAAACCAGCGTCAAAACAAGACAACAACACAAAACGAATCACTTCGGATCCAGCAATCCAACCTGTTCGAATTTGGCCTGAATAATTTCCCCATCGAACGGCTTCATAATGTACTCGCTGGCCCCTGCAGCAATGGCTTGCTGAATATGGGAGATATCATTTTCGGTTGTGCAGAACACCACGATCGGCTTCTCACCCCCCGGTAACTGTCGCAACGCAACAAGGTACTCAATGCCATCCATTACCGGCATATTCCAGTCAAGGAGTACGCCGTCAGGCATGTTTTGCTTGCAATACTCAAGAGCCTTGGCGCCATCTTCGGCTTCAGCCGTCTGGAAGCCCAATTCCTGTAAGATCTTGCGAGCAACCATACGGATGACTTTGGAATCATCTACAATAAGGCAGGTCTTCATGGCAGTTTTTCCCGACCTTTAAAATTCAATCGTACAACGGATACAAACTGTGCGGCACTCGACCAATGGTAACACATGCAGCACATGTGGGGTGGAACAATTTGCACTATGACAGACTAATCCACCCCGCTTGATCAAACTACCTAGTTATCGGACAGAACCGAAGACTTGGCAGTCAAGGACCTTAGAACTTCCATGACCGCTTCGCGGTCGAACTTCACAACATAATCGTCAAACCCAGCTTCCCGACCATGTTCGAAATCCTGATCCGTTGCATGGGATGACAAGGCAATCAACGGGATATCCCGCCACCGATCATCGGCACGAACCGCGTGGGCAAATTGGAAACCGTCCATTCCAGGCATTTCAATGTCTGAAATAATAGCGTCGAACATTTCGCCACTATCCCGCAACTGAAGCGCACGGTCTGCATTTTCCACCGCGACCACATCGTACCCGCTGACCGACAACATCGGAGACAGCAGATTGCGGAAGAACGCACTGTCATCAATGAACAAGATGCGGCGTGCATTGTCACCACGACCCAGTGTTGACTGGTCTTCACGACCGAACCAATCACCAAAAGCCTGTGTCAGATAGTGCCCGGTGTCGATAACTTCCGTAGCCTTACCATTGATCACCGCCGTACCAATGATACCCGGCTGATCCACTTGCAATTCCATTTTCAGAACATCATCGACAATATCGACGATTTCATCGACCAACAGCCCCATGGACCGCTCACGATCCGTAAAGACCAGAACCGGTTGGCGTCCGTCTTGTTTGATCTGGAAGGAATCGGTGACACCAACCAGCGGCATCAGCTGTCCACGATATTGTACAACCGGACGACCAAACGAGTATTCGATGGTTTCGGTTTCGATTTCCTCAAGCCGTGCGACCAAGGCCAACGGCACAGCTTTAAGGTCTCTGGCAGAGGAACGGAAGATCAACAAGGATGTTGCATCTTCTGCCGTCGAACGTGCAGTCCGAACCGCATCTTCACGAGCATGATCCGCACCCATGGCGACCTCACCAGTTGCAGAGGCAATACCATTCGGATCAAGGATCATGATCACGCTGCCATCACCCAAAATGGTGTTGCCGGAGAACATGGAAATGTGACGCAGGATCGGAGCCACAGGTTTCACCACGATTTCCTCGGTATCAAACACACGATCGACGATGATGCCAAAGGTATAGGTTCCGACCTGAGAAACCACGATGAAGGTCTCTTCACGTTCGTTAAGTTCTTCTTCGTGCTCCAATTGCAGAAGATCATTCAAATTGACCATCGGCAACAGGCGATCACGCAACCGCAAGACTGGAGCCTGATTGATATTTTCGATCTGATGCTCCGAATTTTCGGTCACACGCACCAATTCGACCACAGAGATTTGCGGAATAGCAAAGCGTTCTTTGGCACATTCAACAATCAAAGCAGACACAATCGCCAAAGTCAGCGGAATTTTGATGGTAAAGGTAGTACCGCGACCTTCTTGTGTTTTCAGTTCGATTGTTCCGCCAATTCTTTCAATGTTGGTGCGAACAACATCCATCCCAACACCACGTCCAGATACAGACGTTACCTTTTGGGCGGTCGAGAAGCCGGCCCGGAAAATGAACTGGCAAATCTGCTGCTCTGTCATGTTTTCCAGTTCGGCTTCCGTCGCCAAAGCATTTTCCAAAACCTTGTTACGAATCCGATCAACGTTCAGTCCCTTACCATCATCAGAAATTTCAATGATGATGTGACCGCCTTCGTGGAAAGCGTTCAGGGAGATCACCCCTGTTTCAGGTTTACCAATGGCAAGACGATCCGCCGGCATTTCCAAACCATGGTCTGCGGAGTTGCGCACCATGTGGGTCAGCGGGTCTTTGATCAGTTCCAGAACCTGACGGTCCAGTTCCGTATCAGCCCCGTACATTTGCAAATCGATTTTCTTTTTGGCTTCCAGAGCCAAATCACGAACGATCCGCGGCAATTTTGCCCATGCATTGCCAATAGGCTGCATGCGGGTTTTCATCACCCCTTCCTGAAGGTCGGTCGTAATGTGCGACAGACGCTGTAAAGGCGCAGAAAACTCGGAGTCGTCACGACCACGGATCATCTGCAACAACTGATTCCGCGTCAGAACCAGCTCTGACACCAGCGTCATCAGGTTTTCCAGCAGGTCAACGTTAACCCGAATGGATTGATTGGCGATAGAGGCCTCTTTCGGGGCTTCACCAGCAGGTGTTGTTGTCGCAGGCGGAGCCGGGGGCTTGGCAGGTGGTGCAGACGGCTGAGCCGGAAGTGTGGAAGCAGGAGCCGGAGCCGGGGCTTCCGCTTCTTCAGCTTTGCTTTCAGCTTCCATTGCTTTCAGAATATCAACGTCGGATGCTGCCTTAATTCCGGCAGCTTCGGCAGCAGCAATTTCTTCAAGCAGTTCCGCCGCAACGGGGAAACCACCGTCACTAAGGATCGGCCCGTCGGAACTGGCTGTACCAGCCACAGGTTCGGTTACCTCCACCGGGTCAGCGATCACTTCCGGGGCGGCAGGTTCGGCTTCCTGACCAGATGCCACAGCATTCAGTTGATCAATCAGATCCTGATCATCGCCGGGGGGTTCCTGTTCATTGGCTTCGATATAGGCGAGGCTGTCCTTGATCCGGTCAATGGATTGCAAAATCAGCGTCACCGAAGACGGAGACACGCTAAGCTCGCCATTCCTGAATTTGCCCAAAACGTTTTCCGCTGCGTGGGCAAGGCTTTCAAGGCGCGGCAGGCCCAAGAAGCCACACGTACCTTTGATGGTATGCACCAAGCGGAAAATGTTCGACAAAATCCCGGTATCATTAGGATTGCGTTCGAGGTTGACCAATTCCACGTCAAGGGTCGCAAGGCTCTCCGACGTTTCTGTCAAGAACTCACTTAGCAGATCATCCATAGTTCTCTCCACACACCGAACCGGAACAGTTCTTTATCATTCTTTAGATCACGAAGCGCATTTGCATCGATCCGTGCTATCTGACATCCCCAAATGCCAGAGAAATATTATGCCGTTACGCGCTCCCAATGAAAAGGAGATTGTCACCAACAGTCCGACTTACAAGTCTTTTTTCGCAAAACCAATACAGAAACCATCTTCCATATTCTCTGCTTTTACGGTCAAGTTTGCCATTGATGCACGGTATCGCAATGCAACTCCGGCAAGGGCTCGCGGATTAATTGACACTGTCAAATCTTCGACCATAAAAAATGATTCTGGCAAAACGGCTTGCCTGCCGGACACCTGCAACAATGGCCAACCATTTTCTTCAGAAACTGAGATATTTGCGCCAAACGGGGCCGCATCTGCTGCAACCAGAACAAGCAACAGGGCGAGTCGCCACCATTCGGGGGCATTATCTTGCCCGCTGGTCGGAAATGGCGGAAATTCGGTTAATGTGTAAACCCGAGCACGATCGCCCAGCACAGACAAAAAGCCATCCGCCACAGAACGCGCCCCTACGGCGACCAAAGCCTGCGCATTGGGTGCGCCGAATGTGGCCCGATAAAACTCCAGACGCGCAGTCAGTGCTTTAGAACTGGTTTTCAGGAGCCCGACGGCTTCCCGCATGAAGTCAGCATCATCACCAGCCATTCCGATGATATCGGCACCATTGGCCAATGCCCCTGCCGGACTGGCTAAATCATGGCACAACCGCACGATCACGGCTTCACCCAATTTGTGAGCCAAATCCTGATGCTCCATACTCATTCCTTCCCTAACCGCACCATAACCTACCGTAAAGTTAGCACGGCACTTCGTCAGGGACGACCCCATTCCATAGTCAGATCAGACTTTTCCATGACATAACTTTTGGACTCTACCCGGTTCATGATACACAATTCCGTCGTGAGCCGATGATATGGCAACACGTTCATGATGACACACCAAACAACCGGATGGCCTGATGCCCTTTTCGACTATAGACATGCGGATCGCTTTTGTTGCAGCAGAAACGCCGAATGCTCAATTTGCGCGTCAACGGTTGATTGAGCGATATGGCAATTCATCATTGGACGAAGCTTCGGTGATTGTGCCCCTTGGCGGGGATGGCTTCATGCTGGAAAGCTTGCGCCGATTCACCAATCATCACGCGCCGATTTACGGCATGAATCGCGGCACAGTGGGCTTTCTTTTGAACGAATATCATGAGGATGATCTGCCGAACCGGATTGCTAAGGCTGACATGGTCTCCCTCAGCCCGTTGCGCATGGAAGCCACTGACATCCGTGGCGACAAAGTCACGGCCCTTGCCATTAACGAAGTTTCCTTGCTGCGGGAAACCCGGCAAGCTGCACGGCTTCGGGTCAGCATTGACGGCTGTGTCCGGCTTGAAGAACTGGTCTGTGATGGCATTCTGGTTTCCACCCCGGCAGGCAGCACGGCTTATAACCTGTCCGCGCACGGCCCCATTCTCCCCATGAGTGCAAATGTGCTTGCCCTAACCCCGATCAGTGCCTTTCGCCCCCGACGCTGGCGCGGTGCGATTTTACCGGATTATTCCCGCATTCATTTGGAAGTCCTTGACCGCCGCAAACGCCCGGTCAGCGCCGTGGCTGACCATACCGAGGTCCGGGAAATTGCCTCCGTCACCATATATGAGGACCCCATGGCAAAGCTGCGCGTCCTGTTTGATCGGGAACACCATCTTGAAGAACGTATTCTGACCGAGCAATTCACGCCCTGAAACATCAGGTCTACTGACGGTCGCAACTGAGGGAAACCGTTGTCCCTTCGCCCGGAACAGTGACAAGTTCAAAACGCCAATCCTGTTGTGCTGCATAGGTTTTGATCACCGTAAACCGGGCATCGGCCCCGTGGTCGGAAGCCCCCGCACGGTCTTCATCAGTTCCAGCTTGCACATCCCAGCCGGCACCCGTATCCGCGATAGTCAGCAATAGGCCACCACCATTTTCCCGCTGCGCCGCAAGAGTAATGGAATCGGATGCAGAGGTACTATCAATCGCCATATCCAAAATCAGTTCCAACAGTCGCTGGAACGATGCCCGGATCATCCGGTGGGAGCCGATATCCGGCAGACAATCAAAATACAGGTTAACGCCCCGTCGTTGGACACGCGGACGAGCTTCGGCTAATGCTCGCGACAAGATCACATGGACATCAACGGCCTCGGTCACAAATGTGGTCGCATCCGAAAGCTGCGGGATCTCATCCACCGCAGTCAAGACCCGATCCAAAGCCGCAGCCCCATCACGAATACTGTCCACATAGGCCTGCTGCCGCTGGTTCATGCCACCATAATGTCCATGCACCAAGACATCCCCCCATCCGGCAATGGATCGCACCACATCCGTCACCAAAGAGGCAATGGATTGCGCGCCAATACCGTCATCAGCAACCGAGCGCATGCAGGCATAGCTTAAGACCAGACCGCCGTCCGCAACCGGGGCAGCCTGCCATTGCACGACCCCAACTCCTTTATGGGGCAACGTCCCGGTTTGCAATTCCCGCTGCTGTAGGATTTGCGCCATTTGCGTGACAAATGCATCACGGGGCAAGCCATCACCCAACTGCAAAGCCTGTAAATCCACAACTTCGCGGAACCGCATGGCCTGCCCGGACGCATCGGCGCCACCGGGTTGGGGCCGCACTTCCGGCAGATCCCAAAGGTTGGCAAACGCCGCATTGGACAACCGCAAGATCCCGGCCCCATCAAACACTGCCACCGCCTCTTGCAAGTGGTTCAGGGTTTCGGCCTGCACATCAATCAGAGTATTGTAGGACCGTTCTAGGGCCAGTGTGTCAGTCACATCTTCATAAGTCAGCAACAGCCCACCAAGGGGATGCGGAGCAACCAGCCGCCGTAAAGTCGCGCCGCCGGGCAAGTGCATCAACCCTTCGATCGGCTCCAAAAGGTCGGTAAACGCGGCAAGTTCCTGTGCTTTATAGGCCGGGAAATCTGCTACCTCCGGCAATTGCCGCCGATCCCGCAAGACTTCCAGAACCGTGGCAAAATCCGGTTCACTATCCAGCCACCCGCTGTCCAACTGCCATAGATGTGCAAAAGCCGTATTATAAAACTGCAAACGCTGGTCCGATCCGAACACCGCCATAGCAGTGCCCAAACGCTCAAGAACCGTTGCATGGGCCTCTTCATGGCGCGTCAGATTGGCTTCCGCGCTGTGCTGCTCACTCACGTCCAGCGCAATACCGACCGTTCCTCGCAGTTCTGGAATTTCTTCCTCCATAACCGCTGAAGCACCGTGGGGATACAATGGGGTTTCCATGACCATGTAATGGTGCAAAACCCCGCCCAGCGGCACGACCTCTTGGGCACTGCGCTCTGCGCCTGCGGCGCGGGCACTGGCAGCCAGCGCCCGTCCTTCGCGCCCATCCGCACCTTTAATGATTTCAAGGTGACGTTGACGCGCCTGCAACGGGGTTTCCGCGCCAACCACCTGCGCATAGGCATTGTTGCAGAAACTCATGGATAAATCGTCATCACGCAACCAGATCGGCACGGGCACGGCATCCAATGCAGCCCGATAACGACTGCGATCATGTTGTAAGGTTTCCAGTTCACGCGTTAATGTCGCGTGCCGTTCCATTTCCTTCGAGACATCGGTGAACCAGACCACGGATGTGGTTTTATCTCCGGCGAATTCATCGGCCCGCACCCCGGAAGCTTGCAACAGACGTCCCGCGCCGGGTGCCTCCACCAACAAATCGAACGCATCCCCCAATTGCATCAGCCCCTGAATAGCCTGATGCAGCTCCTTAGCGGATGACGGACTCAATGCAGCGACGACATCCTTGTACTCGGCAGATTCACCTTGTGCTAACGACAGCATCACCGCCAAACGGCGCGAACAGGTGACGGCACTGTCATCCAACTGAGCCCCATCCGCGTCATGCACGATAATCAAAGCACCGTCGGTGGCTTGGGCAAGAACCTGTTCCGCCCGCGTTGCCTGCAACGAGACATTATCCAAGTCACTTTGCAATTGCCGCATGGCGGACATCGCTAAAAATAGCCCAACAGCAAGCGCACCGATCACTGCCATGGCGAACCATGGCAAATACGACATGACTATGGACATGTCCTGTGCTGCGACCTCCATCGGCGTGCGTCTCCTGCGTTTTCGTCCGGGTCCGAGGCGAGACTATACCAGAGGCAAAGCCCATGCGCCCACGGAAAAGGGGCATCGGAAAACCGACGCCCCTGTTCCAATCATCTGGCGACTTCAATCTTAGTAGCGGTATTCGTTCGGTTTGAACGGACCATCAACGGTTACGCCGATGTAAGCAGCCTGTTCCGGGGACAGGGTTTCCAGCTTCACACCAAGCTTGGCAAGGTGCAGCGCTGCAACTTTTTCGTCCAATGCCTTCGGCAGCACATAAACCTGCTTGTCATAGCTGGAACCATTGGTCCACAACTCGATCTGAGCCAGCACTTGGTTGGTGAAGGACGCAGACATAACAAAGCTCGGGTGACCGGTTGCACAGCCAAGGTTCACCAAACGGCCTTCTGCCAGCAAGATAATACGCTTGCCATCAGGGAACTTGATTTCGTCCACTTGCGGTTTGATGTTGGTCCATTCGAAATTACGCAGGCCTTCGACCTGAATTTCATTATCAAAGTGACCGATGTTGCAAACAATCGCGCTGTCTTTCATTGCGCGCATGTGATCGACGGTAATGATGTCGATGTTACCGGTACAGGTCACAAAGATATCGCCACGCGGAGCAGCTTCAGCCATGGTGGTTACTTCGTAACCTTCCATTGCAGCTTGCAATGCACAAATCGGGTCAGCTTCGGTCACCAGAACGCGGCAGCCTGCGTTACGCATGGATTCGGCAGAACCTTTGCCCACGTCACCAAAGCCAGCGATCACGGCAATTTTGCCTGCCATCATCACATCGGTGGCGCGACGAATACCGTCGACCAAGGACTCACGACAACCATATTTGTTATCGAATTTGGATTTGGTCACGCTGTCGTTCACGTTGATTGCCGGAACCAGCAAAGTGCCACTTTTCGCCATTTCGTACAGACGATGCACACCTGTTGTGGTTTCTTCGGAGATGCCGCGAACATCAGCCATCAACTCCGGGTATTCGTCATGCATGATCTGGGTCAGGTCACCACCGTCATCCAGAATCATGTTCGGACGCCATCCATCTTTGCCGTCAACGGTTTGACGGATACACCAGACGGCTTCTTCCTCGGTTTCACCTTTCCATGCAAAGACCGGAATGTTGGCAGCCGCAATCGCAGCTGCAGCATGATCCTGCGTGGAGAAAATGTTACAGGAGCTCCAACGGACTTCCGCGCCCAAAGCCACCAAGGTTTCAATCAGAACGGCGGTTTGGATGGTCATGTGCAGACAACCGGCGATGCGGGCACCCTGCAACGGCTTGCTGGCGCCGTATTCTTCGCGCAAAGCCATCAGGCCCGGCATTTCCTTTTCTGCGAGGACAATTTCTTTACGTCCCCAATCTGCCAAGCTGATGTCGGCGACCTTGTAATCGGTAAACTCGGTCATCTCGTCCTAACTCCGTGTCTGTATCGAGACTTAATCAGTTAATACACATATCAACATTCAGTTATGTGTATGCGATTTGTCGCGGATGATACCGGGACAGGCTGAAAATCTCAAGGGTTAATCGCACAGGATCGCACGAGGGCCTTGCCCTCTATCAATCCATGAGCCTATACCAATGGTTCCGCAGTCAGGAGTTATCCCAAATGGATCAGGTCATCAGTGTATTCGCCCCGATTTTCAGCATCACCTTACTTGGGTATGTTTGCGGTCGTTTAAAGCTGCTGGGCGACACGGGACCAAAGGTTTTGTCGCGTTTTGTATTTTTCGTCGCCATGCCGCCGCTGATTTTCATTACACTGGCAACCCGCAAACCTGAAGAAATCGCCCATTGGAATTATATGCTGTCGTACTTTACGGCGATTACTGCGGCGGCCCTGATCTTTCTGGCGATCAATCGGTTTTGGTTCCGTGAAAAAGGGGCGGAGCTTTCCCTTGGCATTTTCACATCCGTGAACGGCAACGCCGGATACCTTGGCATCCCCATTTGCATGTACGCCTTCGGGTCACCGCTGCCCGCCATTTTGGTCACGGTTATTCACATGGTCTACGTGTACCCGGTCCTGCTGACATGGATTGAATTGGACCTTGCCAAACGCAATGGCGCGCCGATTAGTTCCAAACTTGGAAAACTGGCACGGGTTTTCACGGTTGTTTTCAAGAACCCGGTTCTGCTTGCAACTTTCCTTGGTGTTGCAGTGGTCGCCACAGGGCTGGAACTCCCCGCATGGACCGTACGTACCTGTCACTTGTTGGGGGATGGAGCAATCCCGGCGGCGGTTTTTGCCCTTGGCGTTACACTTTCGGAAAAAGGCACCGAGACCGCAGGGGCCGAACTGTCACAGATTGCGTTCAGCTCCGTGGTTAAAATGGTGCTGATGCCCATATTGGCCTACGGCTTTGGTCATTACGTGTTTGGCCTGAGCGGGACGTGGCTTGCCATGCTGGTCTTCGTTGCCGCACTGCCGTCACCGAAAAATGCATTCATTTTGGCGCAAAGCTACGGCATCTATGTGCGCCGTGCAGCCATGACAGTCATGCTGACCACCGTGGCCTCCGCAATTACGCTGCCCTTGGTGCTTTACGCATTTGACGGCCTATCCGCCCCGTAACCATAGACTCGGTTGAAATCAGCGACAATTGCGCGAATTCGTGTCACATCGGCTTCGCGCAAGACAGCCTGAACCAACGCCCGCGCATCGGCACCTTCCAGTCTGCGGATACATTCCTTGATTTGCAGCATGTTGGACGGAGCCATGGACAATTCCGAAATCCCCATCCCAACCAGCAGGCCGGTAAACCGCAAATCTCCGGCGACTTCACCACAAATTGACACCGGCACCCCGACCCGACGCGCGGCCTCGGCAGTGAAATGAATCAACCGCAGCACAGCTGGGTGCATACTATCATACAGGTAAGAAACCTGCTCATCTGCCCGATCAATTGCCAATGTGTACTGTGTCAGATCATTGGTCCCTACCGACATAAAGTCAGCTTCCCGTGCTATGGCATCCGCATTCAGGGCGGCTCCCGGGACTTCAATCATGACGCCAAGTGGTGGCAGCGTCGACGGCACTTCAACCCCTTCGGCCCGAAGACGATCAAACACCGTGACAAAATGCTCCCGGCATTCCCGCAACTCTTCCAAGGTTGCAATCATCGGCAACAAAACTCGAACCGGCCCGTGAGCAGCGGCACGAATAGCAGCCTCAAACTGAGTTTGCAAAAGTTCAGGCCGAGCCAATGACAACCGGATAGCCCGCAGCCCCATGGCCGGATTTGTCCCGATATCCAAGGCTACAACTTTTGGCAGCTTATCCCCGCCCACATCAAGGGTGCGGAAGGTTACAGGTAAGCCTCCCATGCGTTCCATAACGCTTCTTAGAACATGATACTGCTCATCCGCCGTCGGCAGGGTATCTCGGTTCATATACAGGAACTCGGAACGGAACAGACCAATGCCATCCGCCCCGACAACAACGGCTGAGCTGGTTTCGTCGGGCCGCTCAATATTGGCCTGTAAAGTCACGCGCTGACCATCCCGCGTGATCGCAGGCAATGCCCGCAATCGATGCAAGGAACGGGATCGACGCAAGGATTCAGCCCGCCAACTGCGATACTGAATCATTTGCTCCTGCGTCGGGTTCAAAATCACCCGCCCTGTAGTGCCATCAACAATAACCGTACATCCCGCACCCATTTGCTGGGTCAGGCCTTTCACCCCGACGACAGCCGGTATTCCCAAAGACCGAGCCATAATCGCCGTGTGGCTGGCAATGCCACCATATTCCGTTGCAAACGCCGCCACCCGATCCGGGGCCATTTGCGCTGTATCTGCCGGGGTTAATTCGTCTGCCAAAATCACGGATTGTCGTGGTAGATCACCGAATCCCACATCATCCTGATGGCCCAAACGCCGCAACAGCCGCATTCCCAAATCCCGCACATCATCGGCGCGAGCGGCAAGGTACTCATCGGTCATGGCGGCAAACGCCTGCACCAGTTCGTCGATCTGATGCTTGATTGCAGCCTCAGCATTGACCTTACGGCTGGCAATCCATGCTTCTACCCCACGGACAAGGCGGGACCGTTCCAGCATGTGGGTGTGTGCCTCAAGGATAAACGAGGCCTCTTCCGCTGCTTCGGGCGGCAAGCGACTGGTATCTTCGCGAATCTGTTTCAGGTCATCCATGACCTGTTGCACGGCAATGCGGAAGCGATCGATTTCCGGTAAAATCCGATCTTCCGCAATGGAGTATTCAACAACTGACAACGTTCCCGTTTCATGGACATACGCAATGCCCATGGCAATGCCGGCGCTGACTCCTACACCTTCAAGGATGCGCATCGGTAATTCGGGAATCGGTTGGTCGTCAATCCTCATAGAACTTCTCATTCACCAGCTGACACAGTGCATCAAGGGCTTCGGTCGCCTGCCGTCCGGTGGCAGACATATGAATGGTGCTGCCTGTACTGGCCGCCAACATCATCAACCCCATAATCGATTCACCACTTACGGACTGCCCGCTTTTTGATACCTCAACACGGGCATCAAATTCTGCTGCCAACTTCACAAACTTTGCCGCCGCACGCGCGTGCAAACCGCGCACGTTTTGAATCACTACATCACGTACATTCGGATTTCCCGCAGTCAATGCCGGGTCTCCTTACAGAAAAATGGGTACCTGCGCACACAAGGCGAGGCATCAGCTTTGTGACAGCAACTTGGATGCCACGTTAATATATTTACGGCCTGCTTCCTGCGCATTCACGACCGCATCCATCAGCGGTTCCGTTGTGCGAACCGTCGCAAGCTTGACCAACATGGGCAGATTGACCCCGGCGATAACCTCAATGTTGGTTTTGTCCATAATGGAAATTGCAAGGTTGGACGGTGTTCCCCCGAACATATCCGTCAGGATGACTGCGCCGTCACCAACATCCACGTCCGCGACACTATCCATAATATCCTGACGACGGCGTTCCATATCGTCTTCCGGCCCTATGCACACCGCCTGAACCTGTTCCTGCGGTCCGACCACATGTTCCATGGCAGATACCAGCTCCTTCGCCAGATCCCCATGAGTAACCAGTACCATGCCAATCATACAGTGCTCTCTTTCATCCCCTAACGGACGATATCAACACCCTGCTTAACGGCAGGTGAACCGATATCGAACGTGACCGATTATTTGTCGGCCTGTTGTTGTTCGGCCTTATGTCCATCATCGATTTGTAGTTCCCGATGTCGGACAGATACTTCGTGGTTCTGCTCCCGCAGCCAAAGGCCCAAACGTTCTGCAACAAAAACTGACCGATGCCGTCCCCCCGTGCATCCAACTGCCAAGGTCAAATAGCTTTTTCCCTCAGCACGATAACGCGGCAGCAGCGGCCGAAGCAAGGTTTCCAGATTCGCGATAAAAGACGCAAAATCCGGGTCTTCAGCAATGTAATTCTGTACATCGTGTTCCCGTCCGGTGCAATCCCGTAAGGCCTCATCATAGTAAGGGTTACGCAAAAACCGCACATCAAACACAAGGTCTGCCTCACGCGGGATCCCACGGCGGAACGAAAACGACATCACAAACACATGCAAGTCTACGCCCGTATCACCATACTTGGCAGCCAGCATGTTGCGCAGGGTATTGGACGGCAGCTCTGTCGTATCAATCAGATCACTGGCATGGGCCCGCAAGGGCGCAAGGATTTCCCGCTCCAGCATAATACCATCCACCAGCGGACGATCCATCGCCAGCGGATGCCGCCGCCGGGTTTCCGTATAGCGTCGCTGCAATGCCACATCGTCGCAGTCCAGAAATAAAATGCGGGAGTGGACACCGTTGGCTTGTTCGATATGAGCCAACAATTTGCGAATCGCATCCGCTTCGAAATCCCGTGTGCGGATATCCAAACCGATCGCCAAAGGCCGCCGGGCAGGAAGATATTCTTCCGCACCTGCCGGGGCTTCGGAGATAATGGCACCGACCAACGACAAAGGAATATTGTCGATCGCCTCGTACCCCAGATCCTCAAGCGTTCTGAGTGTTACACTTTTCCCGGCACCGGACATGCCCGTGACCACAACGATGTCCCGTCCCAATCCGGTTGTTTGCAATGACATGCCCGCGCCCTTGTCCCGTGGATTATCGAATCACCGAACATCGCCCCAATGCGACGTCCAGTGCCAGCTCAACCACCATGGGAGCCGATGCAGCGAATCCATACACCTGAACTGAGGGAACCTCAACCGCGCACAAGTGACAAGTCATTTGATCCGGCAACCGCTCTAAATCATCGGGGGAGGATACCAAATCCACGACCAAAGCCACAGGATAGCCATCATCGGAGTGCACGGCACCGGGAATGGTGACAACCCCAAGGCCACGTACTTCCATCAATCCGGCGATGGTTGGTGGAGGGAAAGCGTGCACCCAAAATCCGCTTTGCTGCAGGCGTGTCTGGTCGTCGGACAACAGACGCGCCCCCCGATCAAGCAGGCGTAAAGCTAGATCCGATTTGCCCGAGCCAGAGTCTCCCCGTATTAAGACCGCGTGATCCTGCATCACCACACTGGATGCATGCATCATGGCAGAGACAGGTACTTCGTCGGTTTCCATAGCCAATCCCCCCTGTTTTCGACATCAAAATGAGGCGTGAAGTCTACCGGGCGCCGACCCCACGGACTTCAACCTGAATATCCACACTCCCAGCATTGGCAAACTGCAAAGTCACCGGAATGATTTCCCCTTGTGCCAATGGTTGATGCAATCCGATAAACATTACATGCAGGCCGCCGGGCTGCAAAACAGCCGTACCATTTGCCGGAATTGCAATGCTGTCCACCTTACGCATCCGCATGACGCCATTGTCGTGAATGTGTGTGTGCAGTTCCACCACTTTGGACACCGTTGCCGAGGCAGACACCAAGGTGTCATCCTGATTTGATGCATTGGTAATGGTCATGAATGCCGCCCCGGCCCTCGCCATCCCGGCGGAAGCCCGCGCCCACGGACTATCAATGCTCAGATCACCGACAGTCACACTACCTGCAAAGGCTGGCCCTGCCTGCATCAGCAAAAACATACATGCGGCGATCACAAGGCCACGAAAAGCTTTCAACATACCTGCCCCCTGTTTTTCATACGAAATGACATCGAAGGATGTAGCTTGTCACAAATTTACTGCTACTGCCTCGAAAATGAGTTTCCCTCATCATTTTCATACTGGGAAATTCCAAGCCACGATTGCAGCCCTACGGCGATTCAAGTGAATCTAAGGATGGTAACGAACAGAGCCAATATAAAGACCCCCTCCCGTTAAGAAGGGGGGCTTTATGGCAATTGTTCTGAAACAGCTTATTATTCGGCTGTACACCAAACATCAGGAGCCTTACGGACCCGATCTTCGAATTTTTGGCATTCTTTTTCCATTTCCGGCGGCAAACGATCACCAAAGCGTGCAAAGTGCTCTTGGATTTCTTTGACTTCTGCCAGAGCCTCTGCTTTGCGGATGTTTGTAATGGTCCTGAATTGCTCTTCAGAGAACTCCAACCCCTTCCATTCGATGTCCTCATATTTCGGCATCAAACCGATTGGGCTATCTGCAGCACCTACTTTGCCATTTACACGGTCCACAACCCATTTCAAGACGCGCATGTTCTGACCAAATCCAGGCCAGATATACTTGCCGTTATCGTCTTTGCGGAACCAATTGACGCGATAAATTTTTGGCAGTTTGTAGCCGTCAAGCTGCCCCATCTTGACCCAATGCGCCCAATAGCTCCCCATGTGGTAACCCATGAACGGCAACATGGCGAACGGGTCACGCCGGATCGCTGCCTGACCGATTGCAGCAGCCGTGGCTTCGGACCCCATGGTGGCGGCCATGAACACGCCATGGTTCCAGTCATAAGCTTCATAAGCCAGCGGATAGATTTTGGACAAACGACCGCCAAACAGGAATGCGGAAATCGGAACACCAGCAGGATCTTCCCATGCCGGGTCGATGGTCGGACATTGACCTGCCGGAGCAGTGAAACGACTGTTCGGGTGCGCGCCGGGGGTGTCACAGGCCGGGGTCCAATCGTTGCCCTTCCAGTCGATCCCATGGGCCGGCGGCTCACCATCCATGCCTTCCCACCACACATCGCCATCGTCAGTCAGCACCACGTTGGTATAGATACAGTTACCCTGTTTCAAAGTTTCCATAGCCATGGCATTGGACGCATAGGATGTACCCGGAGCCACACCAAAGAAACCATGTTCTGGATTGATGGCGCGTAAGGTGCCATCCGGTCCCGGTTTGATCCATGCAATATCATCGCCAACGGTCCAGACTTTCCAACCTTCGAAACCTTCCGGTGGTTCCAACATAGCAAGGTTGGTTTTGCCACAAGCCGATGGGAATGCTGCGGCGACGTAGGTTTTTTCACCTTCCGGGCTTTCCAAGCCAAGGATCAGCATGTGCTCTGCCAGCCAGCCTTCATCGCGGGCCATGGTAGACGCAATCCGCAGAGCCAAACATTTCTTACCCAGAAGGGCATTACCGCCATACCCGGACCCGTAAGACCAGATTTCGCGCGTTTCTGGATAGTGAACGATGTATTTGTTGGCAATGTCGCCTTCACATGGCCACGGCACATCTTCCTGACCCGGTTCCAGTGGCGCACCAACGGAATGCACACACGGAATAAAATCGCCGTCGCCCAACACATCAAGAACCTTTTGCCCCATGCGGGTCATAATGCGCTGATTGGTAACCACGTACGCAGAATCCGTGACCTGCACCCCGATATGAGCAATCGGTGAGCCCAATGGCCCCATGGAGAAGGGAATGACGTACATGGTCCGCCCCTTCATACATCCATCGAAACGCTCATTCAGAATGCCGCGCATCTTAGCCGGGTCCATCCAGTTGTTGGTTGGGCCAGCGTCTGCCTCGTTTTCGGAACAGATAAAGGTGCGTTCCTCAACCCGTGCAACGTCACTGGGATGCGAACGCGCAAGGTAGCTGTTTGGGCGTTTCTCTTCATTCAGTTTTGTGTAAACACCGGCATCGACCAATTCCTGACACAGACGGTCATACTCTTCTTCTGAACCGTCGACCCAATACACTTGGTCCGGTTTACACAACGCAACCATTTCGTCGACCCAAGCCAGCAGCTTTGCATTCTTGGTGTTGCTCATGAATTACCTCGATGTCGTTAAATGTTGACCACTCCGCTGCCCTATAGATGCAGCAGCGACGGGGGCACTACCTTGCCTCAATACATGCAAGAAATTCCCTAATTTAGTGAATTTCCCTCACCTGAAATCACCCAAAGCCTACCCTCCTTCCGCGCCTTCGGCAAGCCAGCACAACACAAAAACATGCAGAACTGGCGCAGAAATAACACGCATGAATAACTTAACGAACAAAACACAACAATAGTGGGCATCAAACAGCCAAAAAAAATACGCACATAAAATTTACATGGGCACGATAAGGCCCCTCCGCCCATAAGCGGACGAAAACTTCAAAACCATATTTTTGTAATTGGTTATTCGAAAAGAGAGATACAAGGAATCATATGCCCATTCAGACCTTCATCGCACCCTTTCCCAAACATGGCAGCAGAACCATAAATTATGTGCGCCGATATTGCCTTTCATCCCACAACAATGACGGGCTGCTATTGCTTACATGCTTTTTGATCACATATTGGTAGTCTTTGTTCGCTGTGCCCGATCATCCAAGCCCATAGCCTCGGCATCAGACAAAGCGATAATTTTGAATGTGGTGCGACATGCGTCGCGAATTTAACCTCAGGAGAAGGTCACGTGGAAATATTCGGCCCTGTCATCAGTAACTATGGATTGGATAACGCCGGTTTGATTGACATCAAAGGCGCATACTGGAACCTGTCGGCCGGACGCTTGGTTGAGGAAGCCATCAAGCGCAACGAGGGCACGTTGTCCAAAGATGGAGCATTTGTCGCACTCACCGGCATTCACACCGGACGGTCACCAAATGACAAATACACGGTCAAGGACGACATCACGGAAACAACTGTGGACTGGGGCAAGGTCAACGTCCCGATTAGTGCCGAAGCTTTTAATGCCCTGCACGCCAAAATCATCGACCACCTAAAAGGTAAGGATGTTTTTGTGCAAGATGCACATTGCGGTGCAGACCATGACCATCGCCTGAACGTTCGGGTTATTACGGAAAAAGCATGGCCCAACCACTTTGCCCGCAATATGTTCGTGCAGCCAACCACCGAAGAATTGAAGGATTTCGTACCGGGCTTTACTGTCCTGCAAGTCCCAAGCGTCGTTGCCGATCCAGCCATTCACGGCACCAATAGCGAAGTGTTCGTCATTGCCAACTTCACCAAACGTCTGGTGATTATTGGCGGCACGTCCTATGCCGGCGAAATCAAAAAATCCATCTTTGCCGTCATGAACTATTTGCTGCCGGAAAAAGGCATCCTGCCCATGCACTGTTCCGCCAATATGGGCCCAGAAGGAGACACAGCAATCTTTTTCGGCCTATCTGGGACCGGCAAAACGACCTTGTCCGCAGAAGCCAGCCGAACCTTGATCGGTGATGATGAACATGGCTGGGGACCAAATGGTATTTTTAACTTTGAAGGCGGCTGCTACGCAAAAGTCATCAAATTGAGCGAAGAAGCCGAACCGGAAATCTATGAAACCACCCGACGTTTCGGCACGATTCTGGAGAACGTGGTTATGGATCCAGAAACGCGGGAACTGGATTTGGATGACAGCCGCCATACGGAAAACACCCGCGCATCCTATCCGTTGGCACTTATCCCCAATGCCTCCGCAACGGGGAAAGGCCCACACCCCAAAAACATTATCATGCTCACTGCTGATGCCTTTGGCGTTCTGCCTCCGATTTCCAAGCTATCCCCGGAACAGGCCATGTACCACTTCCTATCCGGGTACACCGCCAAAGTCGCAGGGACGGAAAAAGGCGTAACCGAACCAACCGCCACATTCTCCACCTGTTTCGGTGGCCCGTTTATGCCTCGATGCCCGTGGGAATACGGTGTGCTTTTGGCAAAACTGATGAAAGAACATGGGTCCGATTGCTGGCTGGTCAACACCGGCTGGACTGGAGGCCCGCATGGCGTTGGCTCCCGCATGAAGATCGCCCACACCCGTGCGCTATTGCATGGAGCATTGGACGGACATTTGGCACGGGCTGACTTTGTTACAGATCCGAATTTCGGTGTTCTGGTCCCGACGTCCTGCCCTAATGTTCCAAAAGAAGTGCTAAACCCGCGGGATACTTGGGCCGACAAGGACGCCTATGATGCCATGGCGAAAAAAGTAGCCAAGCTGTTTGAGGATAATTTCATCAAGTACGCTGACCACGTTAGCGATTCGGTCAAGGCCGTCGCCATTAAAGCCTAAACCACCACTTTCATCATATTTGCACAAGTGCCAGTAGATCACTCTGCTGGCACTTTTTTCCATTGGTATGTTTCCGCAAGCTTTTCCCCAAGAAGATTTGACAAACATCAAACCAGCCATGAAGTTTAGCTTTAAAATAAATAAAAAACATACCATAACCTGCAGAATCAAGACTTGAGGCCGACCCAATGATCCAATTACATTTCGCCACCATTATCATGGCGGCATGGACCCTTTTTTCTACTCTTTCCGTACTCTGGCTGCCCACACGACTGGACATACCACAAACCTACTTAGCTTTCGCTGCAACCATTTTTGCACTTATTCTTGGCGCGATGCTGGACCGCCGCCACAGAGCGGCCCTGACCCCTCTCCCATCACCAATTGCACCAGATCCCCATATTGATGAAGCAATTCATAAGGCCACTTTACCTTCAAAGGTAAACGTGTCCCCGCAACCTGCAGAAGCCACAACCACTCAATCTACCGCTACCTTGCACCAGGTCGTAGACACTGCCATTCGGGCACAGAACGCGTTGACCTCTGTCTCTTTGCTGTTTTTGTCTGTGGAAACCTCCCAACGGTCCAGCGAGTCAATGGCAGCTGCCGCGCGCCAACTGCTGTCATCCATCGAGAACATTGCCGACAACAGCAGTGCTGCCACCGATCAGGCAACCTGCGCCGAACAAATGGCCGACCAAGGCGTACAGTCTTCGGATAATACACTGACAGCCATGAACCGAATTC
>JAALLQ010000111.1_pt1 | contig 27425 bp, 25 predicted proteins | sample 7245921 | NCBI WGS metagenome assembly JAALLQ01 (sample SAMN13049200, study PRJNA578106) | oil field metagenome | isolation source: filtered produced water from oil reservoir B7 | place: USA:offshore Texas | collected 2016 | reverse complement strand
CCGCGTGCAGCGTACTCAGGTCGCTGTTTTGCCGCCCGGCGAGGCGAAAGAAGACTGGAAAATCCTTCGTGCCTTGTCCGAACGTTTGGGGAAAACGCTGCCGTTCAATTCGTTGGCAGAGCTGCGCGACCATCTGACATCGGCCTATCCATCCTTTGAGACCTTTGACAAGGCCCGGCCCGGTGAGTGGGGAAGCTTTGGCGAGAATGGGGCCTTGGACCCGTCTTGTGGGCCGTTGATGAGCTGCATTTCCAATTATTACATGACCGATCCGATCAGCCGTGCATCGCCGACTATGGCAGCCTGTACGCTGGAAATTGTTGGTGAGGCTGAGACTTCGAGGACGGGGACCGATGGCTGAGCTGTGGAATGAGTTTCTTTGGCCGCTCTTGTTTCTTTTGATCAAGATTATGGCTTTTATTTTGCCGCTGCTGCTTGGGGTGGCGTATTTGACCTATGCCGAGCGGAAGGTCATTGCGGCCATGCAATTGCGGAAGGGGCCCAACACGGTTGGTCCTTTCGGTCTGTTGCAGCCTCTTGCCGATGGTTTGAAGCTATTCATTAAGGAAACGGTCATCCCGACCGGAGCCAACCCCTTGGTGTTCCTGCTTGCTCCGGTTGTAACCTTCCTGTTGGCGATGATCGGCTGGGCCGTTATCCCGGTGGCGGATGGCTGGGTTCTGGCAGATATTAACGTTGGTATCCTGTATCTGTTCGCCGTGTCTTCGTTGGGGGTTTACGGCATTATCATGGCGGGGTGGGCCTCAAACTCCAAATACGCGTTTCTGGGCGGTATGCGTTCTGCAGCGCAAATGGTTTCGTATGAAGTCTCCATCGGTTTCATTATCGTATCGGTGTTGATGTCGGCAGGATCATTGAACCTGTCGGAGATTGTCCGTTCTCAAAGCGATATGTGGTATTTCATCCCGCATTTCCCGGTGTTCATTATGTTCATTATTTCCGCCCTTGCGGAAACCAATCGGACACCGTTTGACTTGCCGGAAGCCGAGTCCGAGTTGGTTGGTGGTTACAACACCGAATATTCGGCGATGACCTTCTCCATGTTCTTCCTTGGCGAATATGCCAACATGATCCTGATGAGCAGCCTATGTACCATTTTGTTCCTTGGTGGCTGGTTGCCGCCGCTGGACATGGCACCGTTTAACTGGTTGCCGGGCGTGATCTGGTTCGTGCTGAAGGTTTGCCTCGTTTTGTTCGTCTTCTTGTGGGTTCGTGCCACGTTGCCGCGCTTCCGCTATGACCAGTTGATGCGTCTTGGCTGGAAGATCTTTTTACCTTGCTCGCTGATTTGGGTTGTGGTGACTGCTGTTGCCCTGCACTTGTTCGGCTGGCTGCCAACTGCGTAACGGAGGCGTTAGGACTATGGCGATCTTTGACCGCAGCTTGCGCGCGTTTCTCCTGACGGAGGTCGTGTCCGGCCTTGCCTTAACATTGAAATACATGTTCAAGCCCAAGGTGACGATTAACTATCCCTACGAAAAGGGTCCACTGAGTACTCGGTTCCGTGGTGAACATGCCCTGCGTCGTTATCCAAATGGGGAAGAACGCTGCATTGCCTGTAAATTATGTGAAGCGATCTGTCCGGCTCAGGCCATTACCATTGAGGCTGAGCCTCGTGAAGATGGCAGTCGGCGCACCACTCGGTATGACATTGACATGACCAAGTGCATTTACTGTGGCTTCTGTCAGGAAGCCTGTCCGGTGGATGCCATTGTCGAAGGGCCGAATTTTGAATTCGCAACCGAACGCCGTGCAGAGATGATTTATACCAAGGATAAGCTTTTGGATAATGGTGCGCGTTGGGAAACCGAACTTGCCATGCGTTTGAAAGCTGAGGCTCCTTACAGGTAAGCCAATAGTTTAATTCTTAAGCGGAACATATTGTTCTGAATGTGTTTTATGATGGAGCGTTGAGGGGAAAATGGGAACGGAACTGCACAGCTTTGGTGCGTACACAGTTGCCCGTGCATTGGATACGGCGCGCTCCGTGTCGGTAGGGGAGGCCAGGTCATGACCGCCTTCATTTTCTATATGTTCGCAAGTTTTGCCATTATCACCGGTGCATTGGTGGTAACGGCACGCAACCCGGTCCATGCCGTGTTGTTCTTGATCCTGACGTTTTTTAACGTCGCCGGGTTGTTTGTTCTGCTTGGTGCGGAATTCCTCGCCATGCTGATGGTCATTGTTTATGTCGGCGCGGTTGCGGTCCTGTTCCTGTTTGTCGTGATGATGTTGGATATTCACGCGACAACCTTCCGGGAAGGCTTCCAGAAGATTTTGCCTGTTGGCTCCGCTGTCGCATTGACCCTGTTTGCTGAATTGGCCTTTGTCTTCGGAAGCTGGTGGTACGCCCCGGAAACCAAGTCCATTCGCGCATTGCCGACGCCGTCGGTATCTGAATTGACCAATACGGAAGCGATCGGTGTCGTTTTGTATACGGATTATGTCTTCCTGTTCCAAATGGCGGCGATTGTGCTTTTGGTCGGGATGATCGGTTCGATCATGTTGACCATGCGTAAACGCCCAGGCGTCAAGCGTCAGAAACCTGCTGATCAAGTCGCGCGTAGAGTCGAAGACTGTATCGAAATCAAAAAAGTTGTGACCGGGAAGGGGGTCTGATCATGGATGTCGGTCTGACACATTACCTGACGGTTGCTGCGATCCTGTTCACCCTTGGGGTGTTCGGCGTATTCCTGAACCGTAAGAACGTCATCATCATTCTTATGTCGATTGAATTGATGCTGTTGGCGGTGAATATCAATTTTGTGGCTTTCTCTGCATTCTTGCAGGATTTGGTGGGGCAGATTTTTGTCATGTTTGTCCTGACAGTCGCCGCAGCAGAAGCAGCAATCGGTTTGGCGATTTTGGTGGTGTTCTTCCGTAACCGCGGTTCCATCGAAGTCGAAGACATCAATACGATGAAAGGCTAAGGGGATTATGACTGCAACGATTGTCTTCCTTCCCCTGCTGGGGGCTATTTTCGCCGGATTGTTCGGGCGGTATTTGGGGCGACGGGGATCTCAGGTCGTCACCACGCTTTTGCTGTGTGTGTCCGCCATACTGAGTGCGCCACTGTTGTATAAGGTTGGTTTTGGCTCTGGTCCGTTTACCGTTCAACTTCTGGACTGGATTCATGTTGGGGATCTGGATGTTAGTTGGTCCCTGAAAGTCGATACGCTGACTGCAGTGATGTTGTTCACCGTGACATCCATCTCGGCGATGGTGCATATCTACTCCATCGGCTACATGAGCCATGATCCGTGCGTGCCGCGTTTCTTCTCGTATTTGTCTTTGTTTACATTCTTCATGTTGATGCTGGTGTCTGCCGACAACCTGATCCAGATGTTTTTCGGCTGGGAAGGGGTTGGCCTTGCATCCTATTTGTTGATCGGCTTCTGGAGCGACCGCCAGTCTGCCAGTGCTGCTGCAATTAAGGCCTTTTTGGTAAACCGCGTGGGTGACTTCGGGTTTTTACTGGGCATTGCCGGAATATTCTTTGTCTTTGAAACCGTTAATCTTAATGAGATTTTTGCGTTGGCTCCGGCTGTTGCTAATTACACCATGTCGCTGTTCGGTATGAACCTGCCGATTTTGGATACGCTGTGCCTGTTGCTGTTTATCGGTGCGATGGGGAAATCTGCACAAATTGGTCTTCACACTTGGTTGCCGGACGCGATGGAAGGCCCGACCCCTGTGTCTGCCTTGATCCACGCCGCGACCATGGTGACGGCTGGTGTGTTCATGGTTGCTCGGATGTCTCCGCTGTTTGAATTGGCAGAAGGTGCGTTGACCTTTGTCTGTTTCATCGGTGCATCCACAGCCTTGTTTGCAGCGACCATCGGCTGTGTGCAAAACGATATCAAACGCGTGATCGCGTATTCAACCTGTTCCCAGTTGGGTTACATGTTCTTTGCTCTGGGTGTTGGTGCCTACGAAGCTGCGATTTTCCACCTGATGACCCATGCTTTCTTTAAGGCGATGCTGTTCCTTGGTGCTGGTTCTGTTATCCATGCCATGAGTGACGAACAGGATATGCGCCGCATGGGTGGTATCTGGAAGAACATCAAGTTCACCTACGTGATTATGTGGATCGGATCGTTGTCGCTTGCCGGAATGCCGGTATTCGCCGGGTTCTATTCCAAGGATTTGATCCTTGAAGCCGCGTGGGGGGCGCATTCCGTTGTTGGTCAGTACGCCTTCTGGATGGGGATCATTGCTGCGATCCTAACAGCGTTCTATTCTTGGCGTTTGTTGTTCCTGACATTCCACGGACAACCGCGGGCCGATGAAAAAGTCATGGCGCATATCCATGAATCACCTGTGGTTATGCTGATCCCGCTGATGATCTTGGCTGTTGGTGCAATTTTTGCCGGTATGCTTGGTTATGATGCCTTTGCCGGGGACGGACGCAGCGCATTCTGGAAAGACTCTTTCGCCATTGTTGGTGCCGATCCCATTGAAGCGGCGCATCACGTTGGTGCGTTTGTGAAAACTCTGCCGATCTTTGTCGGTGTGGCAGGGATCGTCGTTGCATACGTTCTGTACATGATGAAACCGGATATTCCGGCAAAACTGGTGGAGCGTATGCCGCGCCTGTATCAGTTCCTGCTGAATAAATGGTATTTCGACGAACTGTACGATCGAATTTTTGTCCGTCCGCTGTTTGCTTTGGGCCGTATCCTGTGGAAGGGCGGTGACCAAGGCATCATCGATCGCTTTGGTCCGGATGGTATATCTTGGGTGACCCTGTTCACCGCCAAATATACCGCCAAACTGCAAAGCGGATATGTCTATCATTATGCATTTGCCATGATCATCGGCCTTGCCGTGTTCGTGACGGCTTATGTCATCGGGTTTTAAAGGGTGAGGCGTAAATTATGACCGATTGGCCCCTGTTAAGTATAATCACATTCCTGCCGCTGGTGGGCGTGGCGTTTATTCTGATGATCCGTGGTGACGAAAAGACCGTAGCGCATAATGCACGCAATGTGGCGCTGCTGACGGCCTGTGCCACATTTGTGATGTCATTGTTCTTGTGGTTTGGTTTTGAAAACGGCACTGCCGAGTTCCAGTTCGTGGAAAAGGCTGAGTGGATACCCGGCACCAATATCTTTTATCACATGGGTGTGGACGGGATTTCCGTGCTGTTTGTGCTGTTGTCTACAGTGCTGACGCCGATTTGCATTCTGGCAAGTTGGGAGTCCGTCAAAACTCGGGTTAAGGATTACATGCTGGCGTTTTTGGTTCTGGAAACCATGATGATTGGCATGTTCTGTGCGCTTGATTTTGTCCTGTTCTATGTCTTCTTCGAAGGTGTTCTGGTGCCGATGTTCATTTTGATCGGTGTCTGGGGCGGACAGCGGAGAATCTATGCCGCGTTCAAATTCTTCCTGTATACGCTTGCCGGGTCTGTCCTGATGCTGGTTGCGTTGCTGACCATGTATATGGATGCGGGCACAACCGATGTTCCAAGCCTGCTTCGCCATGTGTTTGATCCGAAGGTACAATTCTGGCTGTGGCTGGCTATGTTTGCCTCCTTCGCTGTGAAGGTTCCCATGTGGCCCGTGCACACTTGGTTGCCGGATGCACACGTTGAGGCACCGACAGCTGGTTCCGTCATTTTGGCAGGCGTCTTGCTGAAAATGGGTGCTTACGGTTTCGTTCGGTTCTCTGTACCGATGCTGCCGGATGCAACAGCCTACTTTACGCCTTTGATCTTTGGTTTGAGTGTGGTTGCGGTGATCTATACCTCTGCCGTGGCATTGGTACAGCAGGACATGAAAAAGCTGATTGCCTATTCATCTGTTGCGCACATGGGCTTTGTTACTATCGGTATTTTCACCATGACGACCCAAGGGGTTTCCGGCGCATTGTTCCAGATGCTGTCTCATGGCATCGTCGCGGGTGCCTTGTTCCTGTGCGTTGGTGTGATCTATGACCGCATGCACACCCGTGAAATTTCCGCGTATGGCGGTTTGATGCATTGTATGCCGAAATATTCCGCCGTGTTCATGTTGTTCATGATGGCTTCGGTTGGATTGCCAGGAACCAGCGGCTTTGTTGGTGAATTGCTGGTGGTTTTGGGTGCCTTCCAAGTTAGCACCATCGTCGCGGCTTTGATGGCAACGGGCCTGATCTTGGGTGCCGCATACATGCTGTATCTGTATCGTCGCGTTATTTTCGGCAAACTGGAAAAAGAAGAACTGAAATCCCTGCCGGATATGAACACACGGGAAATTCTGATGTTTGCGCCGTTGGTGGTATTGGTTTTGTGGATGGGGATCTATCCGACCCCGTTTTTGGATATGATGTCAGCATCTGTTGATAATCTGATCGTAAATTATGAAGCTGCCCTTGCTGCATCCGATGCCGCCAAGGTTGCTGCTGTCGTGTTGCAATAAGACCCGGGAAGGACGATAGGGAATGATGACCGAGATTCCGAACCTGATTCCGGCACTGCCGGAGATTGTTCTCGCCTTGGCTGGGATGACCTTTTTGATGTTGGGTGTGTTCCAGAAATCGGATTCGACCCGACAGATTGGTCTGTTGAGTGTTGGGACTTTGGCTGTGGTCACGGTGCTTGTCATTGTCTTGGGCGGTGACCGTATTCTGACTTTTAAAGACCTATATATTGCAGACGATTTTTCCGTCTTCGCAAAGGTATTGGTGCTTGCATCTTCGGCTGTGACTTTGCTGATGGCGGTAAAGTGGATGGAGCAGGAAAAAAACGGGCGTTTTGAATTCCCGATTCTGATCCTGTTTGCCGCTCTTGGCATGTGTGTGATGATCAGTGCGAATGATTTCCTGTCCCTGTACATGGGGCTGGAGACTCAAAGTCTGTCATTGTACCTGATTGCATCGTTTCAGCGTGATACGGTTCGATCCACCGAAGCCGGCCTGAAATACTTTGTCCTTGGGGCATTGGCATCTGGCTTGTTCCTGTACGGCGCATCGCTGGTCTACGGATTCACCGGGACCACCAATTTTGACGTGCTGGCCCAATCTTTCGCTGCCGGTTCCGATGTTTCCATTGGTGTGGTTGTCGGTTTGGTCTTCATCACATGCGCCATGGCGTTCAAAGTATCTGCTGTGCCGTTCCACATGTGGACGCCGGACGTATATGAAGGCGCACCAACGCCCGTTACGTCCTTTTTCTCCGTTGCGCCGAAAATGGCTGCGTTGGCCCTGTTCGTACGGTTGCTGGCGACCCCATTCGGTGATTTGGTCGCACAATGGCAACAGGTCATTATCTTTATTGCCGTTGCCTCCATGCTTATTGGTGCATTTGCAGCGATTGCCCAAACCAATATTAAGCGTCTGATGGCATATAGCTCCATCGGTCACGTAGGCTATGCCTTGGTCGGGTTGGCTGTTGGTAATCAAATCGGGGTCAGTGGCCTGTTGGTCTATATGTCCATCTATTTGGTCATGAATATCGGTACCTTTGCCGTGATCCTGTCTATGCGTCAAAATGGTCGCATGGTGGAAGGCATCCATGATCTGGCCGGTTTGTCTAAATCCCGTCCGCTGATGGCAGCCGGGTTGGCAGTTATGATGTTCTCTATGGCTGGGATCCCGCCGTTTGCCGGGTTCTTTGGCAAGTTCTTCGTGTTTAAGGCTGCGGTTGATGCCGGATTGTTCGCCCTTGCGGTGATTGGTGTCCTAGCCAGCGTCGTATCTGCGTTCTATTATCTGCGCATTATCAAAATTATGTATTTTGATGAAGCTGCTGATCCGTTTGAGCCAATGGCAAAACCGTCCCGGATTATCCTTGGCGTTAGCACGGCGTTCGTGATCATCTTCTTCTTGTTCCCGCTGCCACAGGTTGTTGTTGCTGCCAATACAGCAGCCATGTCCCTGTTTGGGGGGTGATTGTGTCCGATAAGCATACTGTGTCCATGCCGAATGGCTGGACACTGATCCACCGCGAAGAGTCCGGCAGTACCAATGTTGACTGCCGGGCTTTGGTCGCAAATGGGGCGGCCCATGGGACCGTTCTGTGGGTTGATCGCCAGACCGCAGGGCGGGGGCGTCAGGATCGCACTTGGGAAAGTACAGAAGGCAATCTGACTTTTTCGGTAATTCTCCGGCCTGATTGTTCATTGGCTGATTCCGGCAAACTTAGCTTTATTTGTGCCGTGGCGCTGTGTGAAGCCATCGAATCACTGTCTCCGCATGTTTCGGTGAAATGCAAATGGCCCAACGATGTTTTGGGGGCAAAGGGCAAACTCGCCGGAATACTGCTTGAAGGCTGTGGAGTTAAGGCAGGAAAACCGGAAGCCGTTATTTGTGGAATTGGGTTGAATATAACCTGGCGTCCGGGATTGGAAGCTTTGTATCCCCCGTCCTCACTTTGGGATGAAGGCGCCACGAATGTAACGCAAGGGATTGTTTTGGAAGCATTTCTTGCCTGTTTTTCCCGTTGGGTTGACCTGTGGTTGGAACAGGGTTTCGAACCGGTGCGGGAGGCATGGATGCAGCGTGCCCGGGGGCTTGGCGAGCTTATAAATGTCAGGCTGCCGAATGAAACCTTGCAAGGAATCTTTGAAACACTGGACGTAGACGGTGGCTTGGTGCTATCCGGTGTGCCGGAAGGGCAACGGGTAATCCGCGCCGGAGACGTTTTCTTTGGTTGAAAAGACGGTCCGTTCCCAAGTGAACATATAAGTTAAGGCCGTTCATCCGACATCCCGAGAACGGGATATCAGCAAGGGAATGGAACCAACCGATGATTCTGACCATTGATTCCGGCAACACCAATGTTGTTTTTGCTGTCTATGAAAATGGTGAATTGCGGGCATCTTGGCGCGCTGCCAACGATGCCCGAAAAACCGCCGATGAATTTGGCGTTTGGCTGACACAGCTTATGGCGCTGGATGGTATTCAGCCGACACAAATTAAGGGTGCGATTATTGCGTCTGTGGTCCCGGCAATTGTGCACAGCCTAAAGCGGCTTTGCCTGCGTTTCTTTAAAGTAGATGCCTTGGTCGTTGGCGATCCGGGTTTTGATCCGGGGATTGAAATCCTGCTGGATACCCCAGAAGAACTGGGTGCTGACCGGATTGTGAATGCGGTCGCCGGGTTTAAGACCTATAGCAGGGCGCTGATCATTATTGATTTTGGCACGGCGACGACCTTTGACGTGGTGACCAAGGAAGGCGGTTATGCAGGTGGTGCGATTGCGCCCGGTATTAACCTATCGCTTGAGGCCCTGCACATGGCTGCGGCAAAGTTGCCCCGCGTTGCTATCGAACCGTCTGATCAGGTTATCGCTACTAACACGGTTACGGCGATTAAGTCCGGCGTATTCTGGGGCTACATTGGCCTGATCGAAGGGCTGGTTAAACGTATTCGTGAAGAATACGGCTATGAAATGACTGTTATCGCAACCGGTGGTTTGGCTCCGTTGTTCAAGGATCATACGGACACGATTGAATATCTGGACCCGGATTTGACGTTGCGTGGTTTGGAATACCTTTATCATTTGAATACGGAGAACGCTTAATGACATGGGCTACCCACGATCTCGACGAAGGACTGGTCTTCGTCCCATTGGGCGGCGTTGGCGAGATCGGCATGAACCTTTATGCCTATGGCTGTGATGGTCAATGGCTGGTCGTGGATTGTGGAATAGCCTTTCGCGATGAACTGGCTCCCGGTGTTGACGTAATTATGGCGGATCATGCCTTTTTGGTGGATCGTCGGGAATCCATCTGTGGCATGGTGCTGACCCACGCACACGAAGATCATATTGGGGCTGTGCCTCACTTATGGCCGGATTTTGGCTGCCCGATTTACGCAACCCCGTTCACGCTGGCGATGCTGGACGGTAAAATGCGTGAAGCCGGTTTGAGTGTTCAATGCAATACGATTGCCCCCGGCGGCAGTTTTTCTTGTGGCCCGTTTGATATTCGCTTTCTGGCGATGACGCACTCGATCCCTGAACCCAGTGCCGTGGTGATTTCCACGCCTTACGGGAATGTTGTGCACAGCGGCGACTGGAAACTTGACCCAGACCCGATCATTGGGAAAGCGGTTCAGGAAAAAGTTCTTCAGGATGTTGGTGATGAAGGCGTTTTGGCTATCGTCGGCGACAGTACAAATGCGACTGTTGCAGGACATTCCGGTTCCGAAGGCACTGTTCGCGAAGCCTTGGAACGCGAAATCCTGAAATGCAAGGGACGGATTGCGGTTGGTTGTTTTGCCAGCAATGCGGCCCGTGTGGAAAGTATTGCGAAGGCTGCGCGTGCTGCAGGGCGTGAAGTATGTCTTTTGGGCCGTTCTTTGCATCGCGTGCTTGAGGCCTGCGAGGTGTCCGGTCATCCGTTGGACGTTGGACCTTTGGTGTCTGAGGCTGACGCGGGATATATCCCGGATGATAAGATTTTATTCATCGCCACGGGGTCACAGGGTGAGCCACGGGCGGCGTTGGCACGAATGGCGGGGAATACTCATCCCAATGTAAATTTGGGGCAGGGGGATACTGTCATTTTCTCGTCCCGAGTCATTCCGGGAAATGAACGTGGTGTGCTCGATTTGCAAAACCGACTCGTTGGTCTTGGAGTCGAGATTGTGACTGCTCGTGAGCACCCTGATATCCATGTTTCCGGTCATCCGGCACAGGATGAACTTGAACTTTTTTATACATTGTTACGTCCGGAAATTCTGGTCACGGTCCATGGGGAAAATATCCACATGGAAGCACACGCAAAATTGGCTGAACGGCTTGGAATTCCCAAGGTAATCACGCCTTTTGACGGTGTTGCTGTCCGCTTGGCTCCCGGAGAGGGAGAAAAAATCGGCACGGTTCCGGTCGGGCGGCTTGCGCTGGATGGTAATCGGATCTTATATCGGGACTCGGAAATACTTCGCAACCGCCGACGGATATTGTATAACGGCTGCGCTGTGGTGACGGTTGTTGTTGATGTGGATGGTGAATTCGTCAAACCGCCAATGATAGTCGCGCCGGGGTTGCTTGATATTAATGACGGACCGATCCTTGACTTTGCCGCAGATGCGGCTATCAATGCGGTTCAACAAATGCCTGCGAAGAGCCTTTCAGATGATGGTAGTCTTCAGGAGATGGTTCGTCGGGCAATAAGACGCGCGTTACATCATAAGACTGGTAAACGGCCTGTGACGTACGTGCATATCGTGAGGGTTTAACTCTCTTGTTCTAAAGGTTTTCTCAGGAGAAGTGAGAGATGATCGGACGTTTTAACCACGTAGCTATCGTTGTTCCGGATCTGGAAGCTGGCACCGCTTTGTACCGTGACGCACTGGGCGCAAAAGTTTCTGAACCGATGGACGTCACCGAACACGGCGTGACCGTTGTGTTTGTTGAATTGCCGAACACCAAAGTCGAACTGTTGTACCCGCTGGGCGAAAACTCCCCGATTGCAAACTTCTTGGAAAAGAACCCGAAGGGTGGTATCCACCACATTTGCTTCGAAACCGCTTGCCTGAAAAAAGCTTACGAAAAGCTGACTGCAAACGGCAAACGCGTTCTGGGCGACGGCACCCCGAAAATTGGTGCACACGGCAACCCGGTTCTGTTCCTGCACCCGTCTGACTTCAACGGCACTCTGGTTGAGCTGGAAGAAGTTGGCGAATAAGCCACTTTCTTTCCTGCGTCATCAGGCCAGCACAAGGGTAGGAAAACTGTCCCATGAGTTGGTATTGTGACGTTGCTCCGGGTCATCCATACCATGAGCCGTATCATGATTGTGAATACGGCTTTCCGGTAGACGATGATCAGGTACTGTTTGAGAGGCTCAGCCTGGAAATTTTTCAGGCTGGGCTTTCTTGGCTTCTGGTCCTGAAAAAAAGGACCAATTTGAACGCCGCCTTCAGCAGTTTTCATATTGATACTGTTGCTGCCTTTACGGATAAAGACCGCGAGCGTTTGTTGTCTGATGCTGGGATTATCCGTAACAGACTGAAAATCAACGCCATCATCCATAACGCTGCTGTGATCCAGCAACTTCAAACGGCACACGGTTCGTTCAAGGCTTGGCTTGATTTGCACCATCCGCAGGACAAGGCGGCATGGATGAAGCTTTTCAAAAAGACATTTAAATTTACCGGCGGTGAAATTGTCGGTGAATTTCTGATGAGTACCGGGTATTTGCCGGGGGCACACCGTGACGATTGTCCGGTGATGGCGCGTCTGCGCGCTGCCAAGCCGCCATTTATGACCACATCATTTTTTAATGAATAAACGCAAAAAAAAAGCGGCAGGGTTATGGAAATCCTGCCGAGTCCTTTTTGCGTAACCAGAGTGTCACCATGTTCAATGAGATGATCGCGGGTCTCATTGCCCTGTGATATGCTTATTGTGCATGAGTTTTGACTATGGCTCAAGACGAGAGATGAAAAAAAATCCATTTACAGGATATTTATTTTCATCCGAAATATATGACTTAATGACGGAGATAAGGAATGGGGCATTCATTTATCTTTTCGCTTCTATGTATTAGCATGGGAATGATTGCAACGGCGCATGCCGAAGACGGTGATGCCGTGGCTGCATGTGTGCGGGCCGTCAAAGCCCAGACTACCGATGGCGCATCCTATCAGCCTGGAGTGGACGTTTATGGGCAAAAAGTCGCCCCTGCGGATCTTGGTAATACCTACGGCATAAAGGTCCCGGAGGTCATCGAATTTGATATTGAGTATGATGCCGCCAAGCGTTTGGGAATGAATTCTTTGGGCTATTATCAGGGGAATGCCACAGTTGCAAAGGTCCGGGTTGAGGGCAATAAGCTGTTTATCAATGGGCGTGAAGTGCAAACCCAGACTGCGGCAGACCTGATTGCCGCGTGCCGACAGCAGGCTCGATAATCATGTCGGTGGCTCGCCTGAGATTTTATTCCGGGCTGGTCCTGTTTACCTATGTGCTTGGGCACTTTATCAATCACGCGCTTGGGATTCATTCTGTTGAACTGTCATTAGCCGGACAGAAGATTTTTACGGCACCGTGGAAAACATCCATTGGGTTAACACTGTTGATTGGTGCCTGCCTCATCCATATGGGGTTGGCATTTCTGTCTTTGGCCCGGCGGCGCACTTGGCGTATGAGCCGAATGGAGATTGTGCAATACATTTCCGGCCTATCGATCCCGATCATTATGGCGCACCACATTACGCTGGCTTTGTGGAGCAATCTGGCCCATGGCACGACGATTAATTTTTATGGCATGAACTTACTGCATTGGGTGATCCAACCGTCCAGCGCGTGGGCGACCACCGGAGCCATTCTTGTCGTATGGATTCATGGGTGTATTGGCTTGCACTATAATCTCAGGGTGCGGAGGTTTTATGAAAAAAGGTGGCCGTATTTCCTAATATTTGCTGTGGTTGTGCCTTTGGGGTCGATCGCGGGGCACATCAGTGGTGGTGTTGCTTCTGCGGCGCGGGTCGCCAATGTAGAACAGGCGTTTTTAACTCTATCAATGGGTGGAATTAATCGGGAATGGTATCAATGGTCGCTTGACCATAAAGAAGACATAACAATCATCATCATTGCCCTGATTTGTGCAATTTTGGCTTATCGGATTTTTAGCCATGTGTTCAGCCGCACGCATGGAATGATGCAGGTGCATGGCAATCGTTCAGTCGTTATATCGCCCGGTGCTACCGTACTTGAATTGTTGCGTGATAATGATATTCCCCACCCATCCATTTGCGGCGGACGCGGGCGTTGCACCACCTGTCGTGTGCGTGTAACCGAGGGTGAAGACACACTTCCAAAGCCTGAAGGGGATGAAGCCGCCGCCCTAAAGCGAATCGAGGCGGCAAAAGATGTTCGTCTGGCCTGTCAAATCCGTCCAACCGGGAATCTAACCATTGTCCCCATGCTGCCCGTGGGGGTGACTATGCGACAGGGGCGGCAAAAGGCACATCTGGCGGGATTTGAACAGGTCGTGACCTGTATGTTTATTGACCTTCGTGGGTCTACGTCTCTGTCTCAGAAACGTTTGCCCTATGATGTGTTGTATGTCTTGAACCAATTCTTTTCTGAAATGTCCTCGGCATTGGCTGAAAATCACGGGCATTACGCTCAATTTAATGGTGATGGCTTAATGGCTTTATTCGGGCTGCATGGCAAACCGGATGATGCTGTTCGCAATGCTTGGCAATGTGCGGGTGACATGCTGAGGCGGTTGGACGAATTGAATGAGAGGCTAGAGGCTGATTTACCATTCCCGCTTGAAATCGGTATTGGCATCCATCACGGTATCGCTATTGTTGGCGATATTGGCCCCCCTGCAGTGCGGCAGGTGTCGGCAATTGGCGATACAATCAATACGACGGCAAGACTGGAAGCCATGTGCAAGACATTTGGTTTGCCTGTCGTTATTTCGAAAGCTGCTGCCGATGTGGCTGGATTTGCCCCGCCGGAAAGCTGTTTGCATTATGTTGAAGTGCGGGGAAGAACAGGCAAGCTTCCAGTTTTTGCTATGAGTGGGGCTGACCTTTATCGTGTGCTGGATACGTGCAAAACCACGTAAGAATTCCGGTGATTTCCGTGATCAATGTTGCCAAGTGCCTTCGGCTCCGGTATTCCCTGATCTCTGATTGTTTTTGATTTGGATACTCTAACCATGCGTCTTTCCAACTATTTCTTGCCTGTGCTGAAGGAAACTCCGAGCGAGGCTCAGATTGTTTCTCACCGTTTGATGTTGCGTGCGGGTATGATCCGCCAAGCCAGTGCCGGGATTTACAGCTGGTTGCCGCTGGGGCTGAGGGTCCTGCGCAAAATTGAACAAATCGTTCGCGAAGAACAGGACCGTGCCGGGGCACAGGAAGTTCTGATGCCGACCATTCAATCCGCTGAACTGTGGCAGGAAAGTGGTCGCTATGATGCCTATGGCCCGGAAATGCTGCGGATTAAAGACCGCCATGATCGTGAGATGCTCTATGGCCCGACCAATGAAGAGCAAATCACCGAAATTTTCCGTGGCTCTGCCAAAAGCTATCGCGATGTGCCGTCCATTTTGTACCACATCCAATGGAAATTCCGTGACGAGATCCGCCCGCGTTTTGGCGTGATGCGTGGTCGCGAATTCCTGATGAAAGATGCGTATTCCTTTGACCTGACTGCGGATGCTGCCCGTTTGTCGTACTACAAAATGTTTGCGGCATACCTGCGGACATTTGCCCGTTTGGGATTGAAGGCTATTCCCATGCGCGCAGATACCGGGCCGATCGGTGGGGATTTGTCCCACGAATTTATCATTTTGGCGGAAACCGGGGAAAGTCAGGTGTTCTGTCATAAGAACTTCCTTGAACTTGATCCGTTGGCAATTTCCACCGAAACCGAAGCCGATTTGGAAGCCGTGTTTGCCAACTGGACCAGCGAATATGCAGCAACCGAGGAAATGCACGATGAAGCCAAAGCGGCTGAATTGGGTGATGACCTGTTGACGGCACGCGGAATCGAAGTCGGGCATATTTTCAACTTTGGCACCAAATATTCCAAACCTATGGGCTGCGTGGTTGCTGGACCGGATGGGCAAAACATCGAATTGGAGATGGGCTCATATGGTATTGGTGTGTCCCGTCTGGTCGGTGGCATCATTGAAGCCAGCCACGATGAAAACGGCATTATTTGGCCGGAAAGCATTGCCCCGTTCAAAGTCGGTCTGGTTAACCTGAAATCCGGCGATGCTGCCACGGATTCCATGTGTGAAAACTTGTATGCGAAGCTGGAAGCTGCCGGGGTTGATGTTCTGTATGACGACCGAGACGAACGAGCAGGTGCAAAATTCGCAACCATGGATCTGATCGGTCTGCCGTACCAGTTGGTGGTTGGGCCGAAGGGGCTGAAAGATGGTTTGATTGAGGTCAAATCTCGTGCCAGCGGGGAGCGTGAAAGCCTAACCCCGGAAGCGGCTCTTGCAAAACTGATTGGCTAACAGCCGTAAGGAGGTACACCGTGTTCGGACCCTTTGAACGTATGGTGGCGGCGCGCTATTTGCGTGCCCGTCGTAAGGAAGGGTTCGTCTCGGTGATCGCCGGATTTTCCTTTGCCGGGATTATGCTTGGCGTTGCGACCCTGATTATCGTCATGTCCGTCATGAACGGATTTCGGACCGAGCTTCTGGATCGCATTTTGGGTGCTAACGGGCACCTGAGTGTATATTCCGTCGTCGGGCAGGGGTTCTCGGATTACGAGGCCCAATCCCGTCGCATTGCCATGATGCCGGAAGTCACCTATGCCATGCCGTTGGTAGAGGGACAGGTCATGGCGACTGCCAATGGTCGTAATCAGGGAGCTTTGGTTCATGGCATTGCCCCGGATGATTTGAAGGCACGACCGATTTTTGCCGATAATATTCAGGTAGGGTCTTTGGCTGATTTCCACGGCCCTGATGTGGCTGTGATCGGTGAACGTATGGCGCGCAAAATGGGCTTACGGATTGGCGACAAGTTGTCCTTGGTCTCTCCGAAGGGGCGCGCCACGGCGTTTGGCTCCATTCCCCGCATTCGAGCCTATACCATTGTCGGTGTGTTTAAGGTGGGTATGGTCGAGTATGACTCGTCCTATGTCTTTATCCCCATGGAAGCTGCGCAAGTTTATTTTTCCTTGCCGGGGCGCGTGACCCAGATTGATATTGGCCTGAAAGATCCAGATGCCGTGGCGGCGGTTGCGCAGAAACTGTTGCCTTTGTTGACGCCGGAACAGTCCATGTACGATTGGCGTCGGGCTAATTCTTCGTTTTTTAATGCGGTTCAGGTGGAACGCAATGTCATGTTCCTGATCCTGACGCTTATCATTTTGGTGGCTGCGTTCAATATCATTTCCGGGTTGATTATGCTGGTAAAGGATAAGGGGCGCGATATCGCCATCATGCGGACCATGGGTGCAACCCGCGGAGCCGTTCTCAGGATTTTCCTGATGGCAGGGGCGTCCATCGGTGTGGTCGGGACCGCTGCCGGGGTCGTTTTGGGGCTGGCGTTCTGCGCCAACATTGAACACATTCGTCGCTTCATTGAACAGTTTACCAATACGGATCTGTTTAATGAGGAAATCTATTTCTTGTCCAAGCTTCCGGCTGTTGTGGACCCGTCGGAGGTCGTGACCGTGGTCGTGATGGCCTTGGTGCTGTCATTGGCTGCAACAATCTATCCGGCATGGCGCGCGGCTCGCCTCGATCCAGTGGAGGCTTTACGCTATGAATGATGTGGTGTTGTCCTTGGCGGGGATTTCTCGCACTTTTGTTCAAGGCGAAGCTGAACTGCATGTTTTGCGTGAGGCTAATTTAGAATTACGTTCCGGCGAAATTACGGCCCTTGTCGGACCTTCCGGTTCCGGCAAGTCAACCCTGTTGCAATTGGCGGGACTGTTGGAACGCCCTGATTTGGGCGAGGTCAGCATCAACGGTCATTCTTGTGACCAATTGTCGGATGCTGAACGCACGGCGTTACGCCGCGATTATCTTGGGTTTGTTTATCAAAGCCATCATCTTTTGCCTGAGTTCTCGGCACTTGAAAACGTTGTCATGCCGCAAATGATTGCTCGTGTACCTCGGGCAGAGGCTGTCGAGCGGGGCAAAGCTTTGTTGAGCAAACTTGGCCTTTCCGGTCGTTTTGACCATCGACCGGGGCAACTGTCCGGTGGTGAGCAACAGCGCGTTGCAATTGCGCGGGCATTGGCAAATGGTCCCAAGTTGTTGTTGGCGGATGAACCGACAGGGAACCTTGATCCCGAAACTTCGGAAGCTGTATTTGCCGAATTGTTGTCCCTTGTCCGGGAAGAGGGCTTGGCGGCCTTGATCGCTACCCATAATCCTGAACTTGCCGCCCGCATGGACCGTCGGGTAACGGTACAAGCCGGAACGATTGTTGAACTCTAAAGGTAACTGTCCTTCATGAGCACCCACGCCAATTTTGTTCATCTGCGGGTTCATACCGCGTACTCCCTTGCCACTGGTGCGATCAAGATGAAGGAATTGATCGGCCTGACCAAGGACGGGAATTTTCCGGCCGTTGCGGTGACTGATTTTGGCAATATGTTCGGTGCCTTGGAGTTTTCAACTCTGACAGCAGGGGCAGGCATCCAGCCGTTGATCGGTACGGTGTTGAATGTGACGCCCCGAACGCCGCAACTGGACCCAAAAACCGGGTATGACAGCCGTTATGAAAAGCCGGACCGGGTTCTGTTGTTAGCCCAAAATGATCCCGGTTATCGCAATCTTTTGAAAATGGTGAGTAAGGCCTACGTGGACAGTGACGGAACTGTGCCGCCGCAAGTGCCGTTTGACTATTTTCTGGACCACCATGACGGCCTGATCCTTTTGATCGGGATGACCGATGGTGCGGTCGGTCGCGCACTGCTTGATGATGATGTTGACGAGGCATCTGCGGTGCTGGATTTGATGTCCTCTGCCTATTCCGGTCGCACCTATGTGGAAATTCAACGCCATGGAACGGTGGATGAAGAACGGATCGAAGAGGCGCTGATAGACCTGGCCTATGCCAAGGATCTGCCGTTGGTTGCGACTAATGATGCGTATTTCGGCTCTCGTGACATGTATGAAGCCCACGATGCTCTGATCTGTATTCGTGAAGGCGTGACGTTGAACCACCCGGAACGCATTCGCTTTACGCCTGAGCATTACTTTAAATCCGCTGAAGACATGCGGGAATTGTTCTCGGACCTACCGGAAGCCTGTGACAACACGTTGGTGATCGCGCAACGCTGCGCATTCTCCGTGCCAAAATTGCCGCCGATCCTGCCTTCCTATAAGGAGGGCGAATGCGAAGATGATGCCCTGCGGACACTTGCGACGGAGGGACTGCACAAGCGTTTGCAAACTCAGGTGTATTGGCCTGAGATGACCGAAGAAGAAAAGCAGGAAATCGACGACAAGTATTTCAAGCGTCTGGAATATGAGCTGGGCATCATCATTAACATGAAGTTCCCCGGCTACTTCCTTATTGTTGCAGACTTTATTCAATGGTCAAAAGATAATGATATTCCGGTGGGGCCGGGGCGTGGCTCCGGTGCCGGGTCCGTGGTGGCTTGGTCTTTGACCATTACCGACCTTGACCCGCTGCGTTTTGATTTGCTGTTTGAACGGTTCCTCAACCCCGAACGTGTTTCCATGCCTGACTTTGATATCGACTTTTGTCAGGATCGCCGTGAGGAAACCATTCAATATGTGCAGGACCGATATGGGCATGATCGTGTGGCCCAGATCATTACCTTTGGTAAGTTGCAGGCGCGTGCTGTCTTGCGGGACGTGGGGCGCGTGCTTGGCATGCCGTTTGGTCAAACTGACAAGATTTCCAAACTGGTGCCCAACAATCCGGCGAAACCGACGCCACTTGGTGAAGCGATTAATGGTGAGCCAAAGCTTCAGGAAATGCGGGACAATGATCCGCAGGTCGCCCAGCTTTTCGATATCGGTTTGAAACTGGAAGGTTTGTATCGGAACGCATCAACCCATGCCGCAGGTGTGGTGATTGGTGATCGTCCTTTGGATGAGTTGGTTCCGCTTTACAAAGATCCGCGTTCGGAAATGCCTGCAACCCAATTCAACATGGCGTGGGTGGAAACGGCGGGTCTTGTCAAGTTCGACTTTTTGGGGCTGAAAACCCTGACGGTGCTGTCAACGGCAGTTAATCTGATTGCCAAGCGCGGTATTCACATTGATCTGTCGCAAATACCGCTGGATGACCGTCCGACCTATGAAATGTTGACACGGGGGGATACGGCTGGTGTGTTCCAGTTGGAGAGTCAGGGCATGCGCGACGTTTTGCGCAAACTGCATCCCGATAGTCTGGAGGACATCGTCGCTGTTGTGGCTCTGTATCGTCCGGGGCCGATGGATAATATTCCAAGCTACATCGCGCGGAAACATGGGCAGGAAGAGATCGACTATATGCACGATCTCATCAAGCCCGTACTGACCGAGACCTATGGCATTATCATCTATCAGGAACAGGTGATGCAGATTGCCCAGCGTATGGCGAATTATTCGCTGGGTGGTGCGGATTTGCTGCGTCGCGCCATGGGTAAGAAAAAACAAGAAGAAATGGACAAGCAACGCCAGTTGTTCATTGCTGGCTCGGCTGAAAATGGCGTTGATAAAAACATGGCGAATTACATTTTCGACCATGTGAACAAGTTTGCCGGATATGGCTTTAACAAATCACACGCGGCGGCCTATGCGCTGGTCGCCTATCAGACCGCGTACCTGAAGGCCAATTATCCGGTGGAGTTCCTCGCGGCCTCCATGACGCTTGATATTCACAACACGGATAAGCTTGCCAGTTTTAAACAGGAACTTGACCGTCTGAAAATTCCGGTGCTGATGCCGGACGTGAACATGTCCGAAGTCGTTTTCAACGTTGAATACGATAAGGATGGCAAAGGCATGGTGCGCTATGCATTGTCGGCCTTGAAAAATGTCGGCGAAGCAGCAATGACTTCGTTGGTGCAGGAACGTGAAAATGGTGGGAAATATCAATCCCTGATCAATTTTGCCGAACGACAGGACACCCATGCCATCAACAAGCGATCCCTTGAAAACCTTGTTCGGGCAGGGGCGTTTGATTGTCTTGACAGCAATCGTTTCAAGGTATTTTCCAGCTTGGAAATTCTGGTGAAGCATGCCCAGAAAGTTCGGGAGGAAAAAGCCTCCGCACAGGTCAGCATGTTCGGTGGTGGCGGAGTGGAAGTCCAACCGCCAAAGCTGGCTGATTGTGATGATTGGGCAGCTATGGACCGATTGAATGAGGAATTCGGTGCCATTGGTTTTTACCTGTCAGCGCATCCTTTGGATACCTATTCAACGATCACCGAGCGGCTTGGGGTTGTGAATGCGGCGGATTTGGCGTCTTCCGTTGCTGTTGGTGGCGTAACCCGTGCGAAGCTTGCTGGAATTACGGTGAATTTCCGTGAGCGAGTGGGGAAATCCGGGCGTAGATACGCCTTTGCTGAGTTTTCCGATGCGACCGGATCTTATGAAGTTGCCATATTCTCAGAAGTGCTTGAGCGTGCTCGCGAGGTCATTCAAAGTAATGCCCCCTTGCTGCTGACAGTCGTGGTTAAGGAAGAGGATGGTCAACTGCGTATGACTACGCAGGATATAGTGTCCCTTGATCATGCTGCTGCCAAGTCGGTAAAAGGCCTGCGTGTTGTCTTGAATACGGAACGTCCGGTGCCCAAGTTAAAGGCCATCATGGATGAGGCACCAAAAGGGCGTCATAACATTCGGGTGCGCGTGCTGCTGGATGATCAAACCGTTGATTTGAAGCTTGGCAGCCGAATTATGCTAACCCAACGGACAATGGAAGCCTTACGGGCCGTATCCGGTATTCTGGAACTACAGGAATTGTAGTCTTAAACACAGTGATTTCCTGCGGGATAACCGTAAAATCACTTGCCAAGCTCCGCAGAACAGAGTATCACGCGGGCTCATCACACACGCGAGCTTACGCGGCGTTGCCTTGTGCAGGTCGCTCCGGTGAAGGATACCTTCTACGGCTCGCGGACGTTTCAACCGGAAAAGCGAGGATATTATGGCGCTTCCGACTTTTAATATGAGCCAGCTGATTCAAGCTGGTGTGCACTTTGGTCACAACACCCGCCGCTGGAACCCGAAAATGGCTCCGTTCCTGTTTGGCTCCCGTGACAACATCCATATTATCGACCTGCAACAAACCGTGCCGATGCTGTACCGCGCAATGCAAGCTGTACAACAAGTCGTCGCCGGTGGTGGTCGCGTTCTGTTCGTTGGCACCAAACGCCAAGCACAAGAACCGATTGCAGAAGCTGCAAAACGTTGTGGTCAGTACTATGTGAACCACCGTTGGCTCGGCGGTATGTTGACCAACTGGAAAACCGTTTCTCAATCCATTCGTCGTCTGCGCGAAATGGACCAACGCATCGAAAACGGTGAAATGGGCGGTCTGACCAAGCGTGAACAACTGAACCTGAGCCGTGACCGTGAAAAACTGGAACGCGCTCTGGGCGGCATCAAAGAAATGGGCGGCCTGCCGGACATTCTGTTCGTTGTCGATACCCTGAAAGAAAGCCTGGCAATTCAGGAAGCACGTAAATTGGGTATTCCGGTTGTTGCAATCTGTGACTCCAACACCGACCCGGAAAACATCGATTTCCCGATCCCGGGCAACGATGATGCGATCCGTGCCATCAACCTGTACTGTGATCTGATGAGCGGTTCTGTTCTGGACGGCATTCAAGCTGAACTGACTGCTGATGGCGTTGATATTGGTGCAGCTGAAGAAGTTGTCGTTGAAGACGTCGCTGAGGCAGCAGAAACCGCTGCTCCGGCAACCGAAGAAGCATCTAAATAAGCTTCTTACCCAAATGCATGGCCGCGGCGGTTTGTTCAAGGGTAAGCCGCCCGGCCTTGATGTATGTTGGTGTTCATCCGTCAACTGTTTATTCTAACAAAGGGATCGAGAACCATGGCCGCGATTACCGCCGCTCTCGTTAAAGAACTGCGTGAACAATCTGGCGCAGGTATGCTGGACTGCAAAAAAGCTCTGACTGAAACCGATGGCAATGTCGAAGCCGCCATTGACTGGCTGCGTAAAAAAGGCTTGGCTGCTGCTGCGAAAAAAGCAGGCCGCGTTGCTGCAGAAGGTTTGGTTGGTGTGTGTGCTGAAGGCACCACGGCTGCTGTTGTTGAAGTCAACTCTGAAACCGACTTTGTTGCTCGTAACGAAATTTTCCAAGGCTATGTGGGCAAAGTTTCTGCTTTGGCTCTGCAAGCTGAAGGCGACATTGAGAAGTTGGCTGCTCTGCCGTTTGGCGAAGAAGATCGTGACGTTGCCGCACAACTGACCCATCTGGTTGGCACCATCGGCGAAAATATGAACTTGCGCCGTGCCGCAACCCTGAAAGTCGAAAATGGTGTGGTTGCACACTATATCCACGGTCAGGTTGCTCCGGGTATGGGCAAAATCGGCGTTCTGGTTGCTCTGGAATCCACCGGTGATGTTGCGAAATTGGAAGCATTGGGTAAGCAAATCGCCATGCATGTGGCTGCTGCTAGCCCGCAATTCCTGAACGTTGATTCCGTTGATGCCGATGCACTGGAACGTGAACGCGCAGTTCTGGTTGAACAAGCCAAAGCATCTGGCAAGCCGGACAACATCATCGACAAAATGGTCGATGGTCGTATTCGCAAATACTACGAAGAAACCGTTCTGGTTGAGCAAGTGTTTGTGATCGACGGCGAAACCAAAATCAACAAAGTCCTGAAAAATGCCGAAGCTGAAGTTGGTGCTCCGATTGCTCTGACCGGCTTTGTGCGTATGGCTCTGGGCGAAGGCATCGAAAAAGAAGAAACCGATTTCGCTGCTGAAGTTGCTGCAACAGCTAAAGGCGCCTAAGCGTCTGTTCCGACATTCACGGGGGGCCGGAAACGGTCCCCCGTTTTTTGCGCGTACACATTTGATTGGGCGATCCTGAATTTCCACTCAGACAGATACGATTTCTCGTGTATCATTCCGTCGTGGTGATGGCCCATGTATTCGATTTTATTTTAGATTCCGGGGGATGATATGACCGCTCAGCCGCAATTCAAACGCATCATGTTAAAACTGTCTGGCGAAGGCCTGATGGGTGACCGAGAGTATGGTCTGGATGAAAGTGTTGTTGAGCGTCTTGCACAGGAAGTCAAAGCCGTCAACGAGACCGGTGTTGAAATCTGTATGGTCATTGGTGGCGGTAATATTTTCCGGGGCGTTACCGGTGCAACCAAAGGCATGGACCGGGCCAATGCTGACCATATGGGGATGCTGGCGACTGTCATTAATGCGTTGGCTGTGCAGGATGCGTTGGAGCGCGCAGGTGTGCCGTGTCGGGTGCTGTCTGCGATCCCCATGCATACGGTCTGTGAACCCTATATCCGCCGCCGCGCTGTTCGACATATGGAAAAAGGGCGGGTGGTCATTTTTGCTGCTGGCAGTGGCAACCCATATTTCACCACTGATACCGCTGCGGCACTTCGTGCTGCCGAAATGAACTGTGACGCCCTGATGAAAGCAACGCAGGTCGATGGTGTGTACTCCGCGGATCCGAAGACGAACCCGGATGCCGTACGATATGATCAACTTACCTTTACCGAAGTGCTCGTTAAAGGCTTGAATGTCATGGACGCTTCGGCTATCGCTTTGGCACGAGAAAACAATATCCCGATCCTGGTTTTCCCGCTGTCGGAGGAACGCTCCCTTGGTCGCGTTCTGGAAGGCGAGAAAGACCTGTACACGATTATTACGGAAGAGGAGTAATCCCCATGGCTGCGGAAGAATTTGATTTCGACGAGCTTCAGCTGGACATCGAAGGGCAGATGGAATCTGCTGTTGCCGCACTGAAAAAAGATTTCGCCGGCCTGCGCACTGGGCGTGCGTCCGTGGCTTTGCTGGAACCGATTCAGGTTGAGGCATATGGAGCCCTGACCCCGATTAATCAGGTCGGCAATATCGGTGTGCCGGAACCGCGTATGTTGACAGTTCAAGTCTGGGACAAGGGCACGGTCAAGGCTGTTGAAAAAGCTATTCGTGATTCCGGCCTTGGCTTGAATCCGGCTGTTGATGGTCAAACCGTACGTGTGCCAATTCCGGCACTGACTGAGGAACGCCGCCGCGATCTGACCAAAATTGCCGGGAAATACACGGAACAAACCCGTATTTCAGTCCGTAATGCTCGTCGTGATGGCATGGAATCCTTGAAAAAAGCCGAAAAAGATGGGGCTATTTCCAAGGATGAACATCACGATTTCAGCGACATCATTCAGAAATTGACCGATAAAACCATCAAACAAGTTGATGAGCTTTTGGCTGTCAAAGAAGAAGAGATCATGCAGGTCTAACTGCTGAGAGTTTTCGTGCAAGATTTTGGTTCACTCAATATTCCCCAGCACGTTGCCATTATTATGGATGGCAACGGACGCTGGGCAAAATCACGGTTTCTTCCCCGCACGGCTGGTCATAAAAAGGGGTTGGAGACTGTTCGTGAAGTCGTGCGTGATGCTGCAGAGATCGGTATTCGGTATTTGACGCTGTTTGGATTTTCTTCCGAGAACTGGAAACGACCAGAGGATGAAGTCCGCGATCTTATGGGGTTGTTGCGTTTCTATCTGAAGCGGGAAACTCAAAGCCTTCACCAGCAGAATGTAAGGCTACGTGTCATTGGAAACCGTTCGCGTCTTGCGCTCGATATTCAGGAAAATCTGGAAAGTGTAGAGGCGTTAACTGCAAACAATACCGGGTTAACCCTGATTATTGCCCTCAGCTATGGCTCGCGTGATGAGATCGTGCATGCGGCGAAGACGATTGCCCGTAATGTTGTGGATGGTGCATGTTCTGTTGATGAAGTGTCAGAGGACATGATTTCATCCTGCCTTTTTACGCATGATATTCCCGACCCGGACCTTCTGATACGCACAAGCGGAGAACAACGCGTCAGTAATTTCCTTTTGTGGCAAATTGCTTACGCTGAACTGGTCTTTGTCGATACATTGTGGCCGGATTTCAAGAAACAGGATTTGCTGGCGGCAATTGCTGAATACGGCCAGCGTGAAAGGCGATATGGTGGACTCTCCGGCTAAAGATCAGAGCGTTTCCGTCAAAAAATCTGGTGGATTGCGGACACGTATTCTGGCGTCGCTGGTTATGCTTCCGACTATGTTGGGTGTCATTTATTTAGGGCACCCATATTATGAAGCATTGATCGGTCTTATGCTTGTTGTTTTGCTTTGGGAATGGCAGGGCATGGTGTTCTGTGACCGTGCCATGGTTCGCAACACGACGATCATTGCATCATTGGGGATTTATATTGCCGCAATTGCTGAACCTTTGGCGGTGATTAGTTTCTGTTTGTTGGCCCCTGTGATTGGCTTTTGGGCTTTGCGCCATTCCCACTCTGTAAAAGATGCCGTTTTTATGGGGTTCGGTCCCATATATATTGGCATTCCATGTTTCGCTTTACTGCATTTACGGCAAGTTTATGGTTTTGATGTGACGCTGTGGTGCTTTGCTATGGTTTGGGCAACGGATATCGGTGGATATGCCTTTGGTCGTAGTATTGGCGGCCCAAAATTGGCCCCTTATATCAGCCCAAACAAGACTTGGGCAGGTTTGCTTGGGGGAATGATTTGTGCCGCCATGATTGGCGCGACCGGACTTATGACCGATTATTTCGCCAATGTAATGCCGTTGCCTGCGTTTGCCTTAGTGTTGCTTGGTGCGGGACTTGCAGTAATTGCGCAGGCCGGTGACTTGTTTGAATCGGCAATTAAACGCCGGGCAGGGGTCAAGGATTCCAGCAATCTCATCCCCGGTCATGGCGGTGTGCTTGATCGAGTTGATGGTGTTTTGACTGCGGCTCCGGTTATTTTGAGTTTCTTGCTTGTCATGGATATGGTCCGTGGCTGAGAATTGGACAATGCGCTCTTACGAAACACATTCGCAGCCCCGCACGGTGACTGTCCTTGGTGCGACCGGATCAATCGGCAGCAGCACGCTGGATTTGATTGCGCGCAATCCGAACCTTTATCAGGCAGAGGTGTTGACGGCGCACTGCCGTGTGGATGAATTGATTGCAGCATCTTTGCGCTTGAAGCCCAAGGTTGCTGTTATTGGTCGTTTAGACCTTTTTGAGGCTTTGAAGCAGGGTCTGAACGGTTCGGGTGTGGAGGCTGCGGCGGGGCAGGATGCCTTGCTAGATGCTGCGGCGCGTCCTGTCGACATCGTCATAGGTGCGATAGTTGGAGCCGCCGGATTGAAGCCGACTTTGGCGGCAGCCAAACACGCAAAAGTCCTTGCTTTGGCTAATAAGGAATGTCTGGTTTGTGCCGGTGACGTTTTCAAAACTGAATTGGCGAAATCTTCAACACGTTTGATCCCCGTTGACTCGGAACATAGCGCGATTTTCCAAGTTCTAGACACACAACGGCCTGATTGTGTGGATCGGATTATTTTGACCGCTTCTGGTGGCCCTTTCCGTACATGGTCCTATGCTGAGATGGAAAGTGTTACGCCCGAACAGGCGGTTGCTCACCCGAAATGGCATATGGGTGCAAAAATATCCGTGGATTCAGCGACTATGATGAATAAAGGGCTTGAAGTCATTGAAGCCTTTCATCTTTTTCCCGTGCGCGAAGACCAAATTGATGTTGTGATCCATCCGCAGTCCGTAGTTCATTCCATGGTAGAGTATTGTGACGGGTCAGTTCTGGCGCAGTTAGGGGATCCTGATATGCGCACGCCGATTGCCGTGGCGATGGCATGGCCGGATCGTATGATAACTCCGGTTAAGCGTCTTGATTTTTCAACATTATCTGATTTGTCTTTTGCATCACCGGACACCTCGAGGTTTCCGTGCCTTGCTTTGGCCCGTGAAGCCTTGCGTAAGGGGG
>JAALLQ010000110.1_pt1 | contig 27659 bp, 21 predicted proteins | sample 7245921 | NCBI WGS metagenome assembly JAALLQ01 (sample SAMN13049200, study PRJNA578106) | oil field metagenome | isolation source: filtered produced water from oil reservoir B7 | place: USA:offshore Texas | collected 2016 | reverse complement strand
TCCCCCTAAAATAGGGGGAGAGTAAAGTTCCTTCCCTTAAGTTAGGGGAAGGTTAGGATGGGGTATTTTCCCCCTCCTAAGATAGGAGGGGTTAGGGGTGGTATGAAAATTGTTGTTTGACAATGAGATCCCTCGGCTTCGCTCGGGACGACAACTTTTTGTCATTTCGACCGGAAGCGGTCACATAAGTATTTATGTGACCGGTGAAGTGGAGAAATCTTAACTACGTTCGCAATGACGCTGCATGGTGAACGTTGAACCTTGAACCCATTACGCATCACGGAATATGGGTTTATTCTAAATGAGTAGTAAACAAAAATTTTGAATTAATGAAAAAAAGTTATGTAGAGGTGGAGAATGAGTGAAAAATTACTGAAGGGCGGGGAATATCTAATTAAAAATACGGCTGCGGAAGATGTTTTTACTCCGGAAGATTTTAACGATGAACAGAAGCAGATTGCCGAAACCACTGAGCAGTTTGTGATGAATGAGGTTGTTCCTAATATTGAAGAGATAGATAATCAAAATTTTGATATCGTTATTGAAGGGATGAAAAAGTGCGGCGAACTGGGACTCCTTATGATAGATGCCCCGGAGGAGTATGGCGGGCTTGAGCTTGATAAGGCAACAAGTATGCTGGTGGCTGAAAAACTGGCACCGGGCGGCTCTTTCCTTGTGGCATATGCTGCCCATACGGGGATCGGTATGCTGCCGCTTATATACTACGGGACAAAGGAGCAGAAGGAAAGATATCTGGAAAAATTGATGACAGGTGAAATGCTTGCCGCTTACTGTCTTACCGAGCCGGGTTCGGGAAGTGATGCCCTGGGCGCAAAAACAAGTGCAGTGTTATCCGATGACTGCAAATATTACCTGCTGAACGGAACCAAACAATGGATTACTAATGCAGGATTTGCAGATCTTTTTACCGTATTTGCCAAAGTGGACAAAGAGCATTTTACAGCTTTTCTTGTGGAAAGAGATTTTGAAGGGGTTTCTTTCGGTGCCGAAGAGAAAAAAATGGGGATAAAAGGCTCATCCACCCGTCAGGTAAATTTTGATAATGCGAAAGTACCTGTGGAAAATGTTTTGGGAGAAATCGGCAAAGGGCATAAAATTGCATTTAATGTACTTAATGTTGGACGTTTTAAGCTGGCGGCTGCCACAACCGGTGCATGCAAGGACGCATTAGGCGAAGCCGTAAGGTATGCAAACGAAAGAAAGCAGTTCGGTACGGAAATCAGCAATTTCGGAGCCATTAAGGAAAAACTTGCCAGAATGACTGCCGAAACGTTTGCCTCCGAATCGCTGGTTTACAGGCTGGCAGGTTTGCTTGATGACAAAATTGGCCATATTGATAAAGATGTGGAGAATTATTACGAGGAATATCAGAAGGCAATTGAAGAATACGCCGTTGAATGCGGTATTTCGAAGGTTTTCTGCAGCGAAGTCCTGGCTTATGTTGTGGATGAAACCGTTCAGATCTTCGGCGGTTACGGTTTTTCCCAGGAATACCCAGCAGAAAGATTTTACCGGGATGAAAGAATAAACAGGATATTTGAAGGAACAAACGAAATCAACAGGCTGCTTACCCCCGGTATTCTTCTTAAAAAGACCATGAAAGGCGAACTGCCTTTACAGAAAGAAGCGATGAAAGCTATGGAATCACTAATGACACCATCTTTGGAAGAACCAGAGGACGGTTTGTTTGCAAAAGAGCTGAAGATTGTGGATGATCTGAAAACAGTGTTTCTTGTAACAGCAGGAGCAGCCGTACAGAAACATATGGAAAAGATGAAGGACGAACAGGAAATCCTTATGGCGCTGGCGGATGTTGCGATAGGGATATTCGCTATTGAAAGTACGGTACTCAGGGCGCTTAAAATTTATGAAAAATCCAATGACAAGAAGAAGAAACTCCTTGAGGCGGCAGTGAATGTTTTTCTTTTTCACGAGGTTGAGGATATTACAAGAGCGGCTAAAAAGGCTGCATATTTTGTGGAAGAGGGGGACAATCTCACGATGCTTTTAAGCGGCATCAGAAGATTTACAAAATACGATGCTGCCGGTCTGCTGGACAATCAGAGACTTCTTGCAGATGCTGTCATAGATGCGGAAAAATATATTTTTTAAAAGCGGGATATCCCGCTTTTAATCTTTTTATATATATTCTTTTAGTTCATTTGGAACTTTGACAGGTTTTCCGGAATTTTTGTCAAGGCAAACCATTGTTGTGGATGCCGTGGCAAATGTTACCGATTTGCCGTTATTGATTTCATATTCTATAACAAAACTGGTTTTTCCTTTGGAAGTAATCTCAAATTCCACGCAAACTTTATCATTCAAAGTTATAGGCTTTAGATAGTTGCATTCAGCTTTTACTACAATCAGTAAAATCCCTTTTTCCATTAAATTGTTAAAAGCTTTTAAAAAGGTATTGGTTCTGGCAGTTTCAAGATAGGTAAAAAAAGTAGCATTGTTTACATGACCGTAAGCATCCAGGTCGGCAAATCTAACCTTTATTTCTTCTTTGAATTTGTATCCCATATACACTCCTCCTGCACAAGTTATTTACCCAGCATTCCTTTTTTCAAACTTTTGTCAGCCGGTTTTTCACCAATATAAATTTTGTAAACGGCAGTGCCGATGTCTTTTCCGTTAACTGCATCCAAAATGTTTTCATTGTAGAAAATAGTTACCGAATCTTTATCTTTAATAAAAAGGGTTATAACATCGCCTTCTACCACATCAAAGTCAAAAATGTTTATAAATTTTTTGACATAATCGGTATCCGCAAGCATTGGAGAGTTATTTTCTATTCCTTCTCTGAAAGCGTCTTTGATCTTTTCAGCTTCAACTTCGTTGTAGACGAATTGCATTTTAATTGCACCAGGATATCCATTCTTAAAAATAACGTCTTCTTTCCCGATACTCTGACTTTCAGCCATGATTTTCTCAGGCAGGTAAAGGGAGCCCCTGTATACTTTTATAAAAAATTTTGACCGGTAGCCTGAGCCGTTAAACAGCAGTGTGTTGTTATCGATAGTAATAGATTCCGGAGGTTCAGCCTTTACGGGAGCAGAAAATAGTACAACGAAAAAAATAAAAGCCAGTATAATCAGAATCTTATTCATAAATATCTCCTTCTGAATCTATATTCTTGTATTTAATAACGATGTTTTATGTATCACGTTTTAAAGATTTTGTCCAGAATAATATGTTCTGCATTAATTTTTATATCACTTTTCTATCTTAGGAGGGGAACCGGTTCTCCTTCTAATTAGGGGGAGATACAGAGGGGGTATATTTTGTCAAATAACGCCTGAGATCTCTCCGCTCCACCAAGCACTATATGATAGTGCTCGGTTCCGGTCGAGATGACAGAAAACTGTCACCCCTGCCCTGTTAAATGACCTTCGGTCTATCAGCAAAGCTGATATTTCACAGGGTTAAATGCTCACCATCCAGTGTCATTGCAAGTGGAGTGGAGAGGTCTTGTGTCACTTTTCACAGGCTTTTTGAATGTGAATTATTGTTCAATTAAAATGACATAGTGTTATGATAAATATTGACAAAGGAAATGTGTTTGTTGTATAATATAATTAATAATTACAGTTAATATTAAATAAAGGGGAAATTATGAGTGAGTATCTAAAAACTGAAAAGAAAAACAATATTTTTTATATAACCATCGACAGGCAAAAGCAACTTAATGCCATTAACAGAGATATTATGGATGAGCTGACGGATATTGTGGGCAGCGTAAGAACTTCCGATGTAAGAGCTGTGATTTTGACGGGTGCTGGTGAAAAGGCTTTTGTAGCAGGCGGAGATATCAGTGAAATGAAGGATAAAAATGCAGTTGAGGCAAAAGAGTTTGCTGAAAACAGTCATAAGCTTATACAAACTTTCAGAGAGTGCCCTGTGCCTGTAATCGCTGCAGTAAACGGCTATGCTCTGGGCGGAGGATTTGAGATTGCTCTCGCGTGTGACTTTATTTACGCATCGAAAAATGCAATGTTTGGTTTTCCGGAGGTTAAGCTTGGTATAATCCCAGGTTTTGGCGGCACCCAACTGCTTTCCAGGGTGGCGGGGCCTAACGTGGCCAAAGAGCTGATTTTTAGCGGCAGATTCATAAAAGCGGAAGAAGCGGCCGCACTGAGAATCGTTAATAAGGTTACCGAGCCGGAAAATCTCATTGCAGAAACGGAAAAATATATCAAAGAAGTGGCCGCGCGGGGCCCGCTGGCGGTAAGCCTGGCAAAGCAGACTATAGATAAGGGGTTTAATCTGAGTCTTGATGAAGCGTTAACCATTGAAGCCACATCTTTTTCCATACTTTTTTCCACAAAAGATCAGAAAGAGGGAATGAAAGCATTTTTTGATAAAAAAGACCCGGAATTTCGGGGAGAATAGGAGGATTATATGGATTTTAATCTGAGCGAAGACCATAGGATATTGAAAGATTCGGTTGCAGATTTTGTAAAAAAAGAGCTGGAAGCGGAAGCTGCGGAAATAGATGCAAAGCATGAAATTCCCGAAAGCATTGTTAAGCAGATTTCTGAATTAGGATTTTTGGGTTCGTATGTCCCGGAAGAGTATGGCGGAGCTGGACTGGATTATATGTCATATATCCTTGTTATTGAAGAAGTTTCAAAAGCCTGTGCGTCAACCGGGGTTCTTATTTCAGCCCATACTTCGCTGTGCTGCGATCCTGTTTTGCAGTTCGGCAGTGAAGAGCAGAAAAAGAAATATCTGCCAAAGTTATGTTCGGGAGAAAAGATAGGCTGTATTATGCTGACGGAGCCGGAAGCAGGCAGTGATGTTGCAAACATTTCTACAAAATATGAAGATTCCGGTGAGCACTTTGTTGCAAACGGGAATAAGATTTTTATTACAAACGGCGGATTTAAAGGTTACGGTATTCTTTTTGCCACAAAGGATAAGCAGTTGAGACACAAAGGTCTGTCGGCTTTTATCTTGGATTTGGAATCAGAAGGTGTTGAGATTCAGAGGAATGAGGAAAAGATGGGTATCAGGGGCAGCTATACAACGGCTGTGAATCTGAATAATGTAAAAATACCCAAAGAAAATCTGCTTGGCAGTGAAGGTGACGGTTTTAAAATCGCAATGGAAACATTAAACGGCGGGAGAATAGGTATAGCTGCGCAGGCGTTAGGAATAGCTGAAGGAGCCTTTGAAAAGGCAAAAAATTACGCAATGGAAAGAAAGCAGTTTGGCAAGCCTATAGGCTCTTTTCAGGCGATACAGTTCAAACTGGCTGATATGGTGACAAGGATAGAGGCTGCAAAGCTTATCACTTACAAAGCGGCTTGGCTTAAGGATATGAAAAAAACCAATGCTATGGAATCAGCGATGTCAAAACTGTATGCTTCCGAAGCTGCAAGCTATGTTGCGGCTGAGGCGGTGCAGATACACGGCGGATACGGTTATATAACGGAATATGAAGTGGAAAGAATGATGAGGGATGCAAAAATTACGGAGATTTATGAAGGGACAAATGAGGTGCAGCGTATCACAATATCCAAGATGTTGATGAAATAACAGGTTCGCAGAAATTATTAACATATTAATTGGAGATTCCTCGGCTTCTCTCGGAATGACAGTTTTCTGTCATCTCGACCGGAACGGAGTGGAGCGGAGAGATCTCAGGCGTTATTTGACAAAGAGACCTCTCGACTCTGCTCGAGGTGACAAAAATTGTTGTTTTGACCGCGCACTTAAAGCGTTAAGTGGATGGGGAGAGATCTCTTTTACTTAATGCTATATCCTAAATAAATATGCAATTATGCTTATATTAATATTTAGTGAGCTTAGCAGTGAAATGGGAGGGTTTAATGGAATTCACAAGAGAGATATACTGGAATGTCGGACACACTGTATTTATTCCGATGTATCTGCTTGCATTTATTGCTATAGGTATAATGATCTACGGTTTTTATAAAAGGTATCTTGTTTATAAAACAGCGGGACATGAAAATCGTCTGGATTCACTCTCTGAAAGAATTATTTACATGCTCAGAAATGTTTTCAGCCAAAAGAAGGTTATAAGGGAAAAAATTCCGGGTATCTTTCACGGTATTTTTTTCTGGGGTTTTTTACTTCTTTTTATCGGTACCGTTTTGGTTCTGCTTCAGGCTGACTTTACCAATCCGTTGTTCGGCATTAAATTTTTAACAGGTATCTTTTATCTTGTTTTTTCCCTTGTGCTGGATCTGGCGGGTTTGGCTGCAATTGTAATGTTGTCAGCTCTTTTGATAAGACGGTTTTTCATAAAACCGGAAGGGCTGGAAACTATCAGAGACGATTACATTATTCACGGAATTCTGCTTGTTATATTAATCACGGGTTTTGTCATAGAAGGCTTAAGGATTTCGGTAACTGAACTGGGCAGCGGAAGTATTCTTCCCTTTTTCTCTCCGGTGGGGATGTTTGCTGCCAATATTTTTGCCGGTTTAGATGCCGGGAGCCTGCAGGGTGCTCATAAGTTTATCTGGTGGTTTCATTTTCTGCTTGCAATGACTTTTATAGGTATTATTCCGTTTACCAAGCTCAGGCATATTTTCACTACGTCTGCCAATCTGATGTTTCGTGATAACAGACAGAAAGGATTTATCAACACACCTGATCTTGAAGACGAGGAAGCGGAGCAGTTCGGCTGTGAAAAACTGACCGATTTCACATGGAAGGATATTTTTGACGGAGATGCCTGTACCAAATGCAAAAGGTGCCAGGACAGATGTCCGGCTTATGCCACGGATAAACCGTTATCACCCATGAAAGTGATTCAGCAGTTTCAGGAGGCTGCATTTTACGAAAATACTGAGAATATGGTGGATTTTGTAACGTCTGATGTTCTGTGGTCGTGTACCACCTGCAGAGCCTGTCAAGAAACATGTCCGGCGGATATTGAGCATGTAAACAAAATTCTGGAAATGCGGAGAAATCTTGTTCTTATGAAAGGTGAGTTTCCCGGCGACGAAGTTGCTACGGCGACAGACAGTCTGGAAGTTAACGGAAATCCCCTCGGTTTCGGCTTCGCCAAACGTGGAGACTGGGCAGAAGGTCTTGATGTAAGCCTGATGAGTGAACAGGCAGATGTGGATATTCTGTATTTTTCGGGATGCTTCGCTTCTTTTGATAAGAGAAATATAACTGTTGCAAAAAATTTTGTCAGTATTTGTAATAAATTGGGATTGAAAGTTGGTATTCTGGGCAAAGAAGAAAAGTGCTGCGGGGAGCCCGCAAGAAAACTGGGCAATGAATATCTCTATCAGATGACAGCGATGGAAAATATAGAGAAATTTTCAGACTATAATGTGAAAAAGATTGTAACAACCTGCCCTCACTGCTTTAACACTCTGTCCAAAGATTACAGGGAATTGGGGCTGGAGAAGTCAGTAGAAGTGGAGCATTATACGACATTTTTATATAAAATGTTTGAAGAAAAAGGTTTCAGTTTAGAATCTGGCGGCTTTGATTGTACTTATCACGATTCATGCTATATGGCGCGTTATAACGATATTATGGATGAGCCCAGAGCCTTGATAGAATCAGCAGGCGGCAGGATTCATGAGATGGATAAAAGCCGTTATGAAGGTTTTTGCTGCGGCGGGGGCGGCGGCAGGATATTAGTGGATGAGAAGATTGGCACAAAAGTGAATGCTGCCAGGGCAAAAATGGCTGCTGATACAGGCAGCGGCACATTGATTTCAAACTGTCCTTTCTGTCTCAGTATGTTCGAGGATGGTATTAAAACCGCGGAGCTGGAGGATAAAATAGAGGTTAAAGATTTGTCAGAGATAATAGTTGATAAGATAAAAAGGAGGAGCTGATGAAGATTCTTGTTTGTGTGAAACAGGTTCCTGATATGGAATCGAAATTTAAGCTTGATAAGGAAAATAAATGGTTTTTGGAAGAAGATCTTGCTTTCAGAATGAATGAATACGATGAATATGCTGTGGAGCAGGCTGTGCAGCTGAAAGAGCAGACCGGTGATGCCGAAGTGGTTGTGATATCTCTGGGGCCTGACAGAACCAAGGAAGCTATAAAAAAGGCATTGGCTATGGGTTGTGACAGGGCGATACACATTAAAGACGATGATTATTATAAAAAAGATTCTTATTCGGTTGCAAAAAATATCTATGAATATGTGAAAGATGAAAACTTTGATATTGTTTTCACCGGTTTGCAGTCCCAGGACAGAGGCTCGGCACAGGTTGGGGTACTCCTGTCTGAATTTCTGGATTATCCATGTGTTACAACCATTATAGAATTTGAGTACGATAACGGTGAAATTCAGGTAAAAAGGGAGCTGGAAGGCGGTGAGAAGGCAGTTGTCAAAGTTAAAACACCTGTTGTCCTGACCTGTCAGCTCGGCCTAAACACACCGAGATATCCCACACTGCCTAATATCATGAAGGCGAAGAAAAAAGAAATCAAAATGGTTGAACCGGTTGATACTGAAAATCTGCTTACATTTACCGATATCGATTATCCCGAAAAGAAAGGTGCTGCTGAAATTCTTGAGGGTGATGTGAAGGAACTTGTGGATAAAACCATTGAAATCCTTAAACAAAAAACATCTGTTTTGAAATAGGAGGCAATAATGAAATTACTTTTGATAGCTGAATATAAAAACAAGAAATTCCTAGAATCAAATTACGAGCTGATTGCATTTGCTGATAAGCTAAATGCAGACTACGTAATGTTTGGCGTGGGGGATGAGTCGGATCTGCCGAAATGTGAAGGGAAGTTTTATCTGGCCGACAGTGAAAAGGCCGGTGAGTATAACCCTTCTCTGCACAAAAAGCTGATTGCAGAGGTTATGGAAAAAGAGAAGGCCGATTTTATCGTTTTGCCTCACACTTCATACGGCTGGGATCTTGCACCGCGTCTGTCTGCTGAACTGACTTTGCCACAGGTCAGTGAAGTTGTGGATGTAAGTGATAATAATTTTATACTACCCGCCTGTAACGGTAAACTCTGGAGAAAGGTTTCTTTAGATGGAAAAGGTATCATTACAATACAGGGGGGAGCTTTTAATCCCGAAAGTGATTATGAAGGTACCCCGGAGGTTGTAAATCTTGAAGTGCCTTCTGTAGAGTCAAAAGTCCGGTTTGAAGGCTATGAAAAGGCAGAAGCAGTTGGCGTGGATCTGACAAAAGCGGAAATAATTGTGAGTGCAGGCCGCGGTGTGGGTAAAAAAGAAAACGTTGAAAATGTGAAAAAGCTTGCTGAGGCTCTCGGCGGGGAGCTTGGAGCAAGCAGGCCGGTGGTTGATTCCGAATGGGTGGAGCACAGTCATCAGGTGGGGACAACAGGCCAGACAGTGGCGCCGAAACTCTATATCGCCTGTGGTATATCCGGAGCAATACAGCATCTGGCAGGGATGAAAAAATCGGATTTTATTCTGGCTGTAAATACGGACAAAGATGCTCCTATTGCGGAAGTTGCCGATGTGCTGGTTGTTGCCGATGTTAATCAGTTTGCCCCTGCACTTGCTGAAAAACTGAAATAAAAGGACTTAATGTGTTTAAAACAGAATTAACCGAAAGACTTAATATCCAATATCCCATTATTCAGGGCGGAATGATGTGGATTTCAAAAGCGGAACTGGCTTCCTGTGTATCAAATGCCGGCGGGCTTGGGATAATTACTGCGCTCACTTTTGACACACCTGAAAAGCTTGCAAATGAAATAGACAAAACCAAAAATCTTACTGACAAGCTTTTTGGAGTAAATCTAACATTTTTACCAACTTTAAAGCCTGTAAATTATGATGCTTACATCGATGTTATAATTGATAAAGGGATAAAAGTCATTGAGACTGCAGGAAGAAATCCTGAGCGGTATATGCAAAAATTTAAAGATAATAAAATTACAGTTATTCACAAATGCACTTCTGTAAGACATGCATTGAAGGCTGAAAAGATAGGTTGTGATTTTGTCAGCATCGATGGATTTGAATGTGCCGGACACCCCGGCGAAAATGATGTGACAAGCCTCATTTTAATCCCCAGAGCAAAAGATGAGCTAAAAATACCGGTAATTGCTTCAGGGGGTTTTGCTGATGGAAGAGGGCTTGTAGCAGCACTTGCACTTGGGGCAGAAGGGATAAATCTTGGTACAAGATTTGTAGGTACAGTTGAAGCCCCTGCTCATGAAAAAATTAAGAAAAGACTACTTGAAGCAAAAGAAACTGATACTATGCTTGTGGAAAGAAGTCTTAAAAATACTATAAGAGTATTGAGGAATCCACATGCTGAAAAAATCTTTGAAATGGAACAAAATGGTGCAACTCTTCAGGAATTAGCGCCACTTTTAAGCGGTCTGAGAGGCTTAAAGGCTATTCGAACAGGGGATATGGATGATGCACTTTTTGCATGTGGTCAGTCAGTAGGCCTGATTTATGATATCCCTACAGTTGAAGACCTCATCACAAAAATAGTCAATGAAGCAAAACAAATTGTAGAACAAAGGCTTAAAAACATTGTATCTTAAGAAATACACAGAGGGGGGAAACACCCCCTTTTTTTGCACCGCATAAAGATCTCTCGACTCCACTCCGTCCCGCTCGAGATAATGCCTGATGCTATACAGTTTTTTGTCACCTCGAGCGAAGTCGAGGAATCTCATGCCAAATAACAACATACTTACCCCATTTTAACCCCTTCTATCTTAGAATAAGGTATTTTCTATATGAATGGACTGAACTGAACAGATATACTTGGTAAACGGCGAACCTTGAACGTTGAATATTGAACTAAAACTTGGGGGGAGAGTAAGAGGGGGTATATTTTGCCAAACATTCAATTTATCTTCACTACGTCAGAGGCTACATGGTGACAATTATAAAATTGAGCAAATATCTCATAAATATAGCGTTGATTATGAAAGAATATAGTTTCATGTATTATGTACTATTGTTTTTAGCTGCCTTCTTCGAAATTGCTTACAATGATTTCAACATCTTTAAAAGTAAAGAGAGAGGATGTAATGGTATTTTCAAGTTCAAGCATTGCTGTTTTCATAATTAATTTTGTTCCTGCTTCTGCCGATTCTTTTACAGTTATTCCGAATACCGCGTTTTCCTGCACAAACACTGCATTGTTAGAAATATTATTGTTAATACCGTCTATCAATTCTTTTAATGAGTCATATTTTTGTCGTAGATGCTCTTTTTTTTCGGCATTATCAATTTTAAGGAGATATCTATTTATGTTATCCAGCCTCGCAAGAAGTGTTGTCTTTTCTTTGAATAAAGAGGCAATTTTCTCATCGATAATAACAGATCGTCCGGACTCAATAACGGTGGGTTTGTCACCGCTGCCCACTTTTGCCACACTGACCGTTTTTAATGAAGATATTTTAGAAGAGTGCACCCACAAGTTTATGAATATATCATCATTGGAGATGATTCTGGAGTTTTCAACAATGTTGATTGTGGCACTTTTTTCTGCAATGACACTCGATTCAGAAACCCTGTCTGCATAAAATCTGCCTTTTGAATAAATTACAGATTCGTTGTTTTTGTAAGAAGACACATCGCTTCGTATTTGGATATCTCCACCGGCTATCAGTTGTACACCGAATGCATTGTCTGCAATTATACTGCCCGTAGCTTCCACTGTAGCGCCCTTTAGAACATCGGCGTCAATTTGTATATCCCCGTCGTGTTTTAGGTGGGTGTCAGGGTTTTCAACATTCTTATCAATTTTCAATAGTTCTTTTTTCATAGCAAGTTACCTCACTTGTCAAATATGTTTTTGCTTAAAAACCTTTATTTACAAAAGGTTTTGCATATTTTTTACATAAATTCCACATACCTTTTTCAGTATCACTTGCTTTAGGAGATGATTGATTAAAATTTCATCAATCATGCCTTTCTATCAATTTTTAAATGTTTCATTAAAAGCACTATACTTTTTCGGTATTCCAACTTGTGTTTTCAGACTGGGGTGTATAATTTTTAATAGAGTTTTAATTTATAAAGAGATTACAGAAATGCAGAGAACCTGTCAAAACTTTTGAAAAAATATTGACAAAGTTTGTTTAATGTCTTATTTGTTTACCTGTGAGGTAAACAATGACACATTTTATTCACAGGGAAGCTGATTATGCAATACGAATTGTAGCTTATCTTGCGGGTAAAAAAGAAAAAATTAAGATTAAAGAAGTATCTGAAAAACTTTATTTGAGTAAACCTACAGTGATTAAAATTGTGCACAAGTTAAGGAAATGTGGTATAATTATTACTGAAACTGGTAAAAACGGTGGTATCAGAGTGAGCCCCAAAATTGTTGATTTGACTCTTTATGATGTACTTATTTGTATGGGTTTTAACAGCAGTATAAATATCTGTGTTGATAGACCTGATGAGTGTGAACTTAACCCTATCTGTAATATAACATATTTTTTTTTAAATATTCAAAATCAAATAATTGATCAGCTGAAAAAGGCAAAAGTTAAGGATTTTATTTTTGAGGATAAAGGGGTTGAAACCCTTTATTAATTAATACAAGGAGGTCTTTATGGATGCTTTGATGCTTGCCAGAGTGCAGTTCGCCATGACTGCAATGTTCCATTTTATTTTTGTCCCGTTGACGCTGGGGCTTTCTATTTTGGTGGCTATTATGGAAACAATGTATGTGAAAACGGGCAATGAAACGTATCTCAGGATGACCAAATTCTGGGGGAAATTGTTTTTAATAAATTTTGCCCTCGGTGTGGTCACCGGTATTACAATGGAGTTCCAATTTGGGATGAACTGGGCTGAGTACTCAGTATTTATGGGGGATATTTTCGGAGCTCCCCTTGCTATTGAGGCTACAGTGGCATTCTTCCTGGAATCCACTTTCCTTGGGGTATGGATTTTCGGATGGAAAAAGATTTCTAAAAAAGCTCATGCCTTTGCTATGTGGATGGTGGCACTCGGTTCGAATTTGTCGGCGCTATGGATACTAATTGCTAATGCATGGATGCAGCACCCCGTAGGTTATGTTATAAGGAATAACAGAGCAGAGCTTGTGGATTTTTCTGCTGTAGTATTTTCCCCTTATGCATGGTTGAAGTTTTTCCATACAACAATGAGTGGGTATATTGTAGGTGCTTTCTTTGTAATGGGGGTTGCCGCTTATCATATTATGAAGAAGAATCAGCTGGATTTTTTCAAAAAGTCTTTTAAGATAGCGGCCATTTTTGGTTTGATTATGTCACTTGGAATTGCAATTATAGGTGATTTCCATGCCAAGGAAGTGGCAAAAACCCAGCCCTCAAAAATGGCTGCTATGGAGTCTTTGTGGGAGACACAAAGTAAAGCGCCGGTATATATGTTTGCATGGCCAGATGCTGAAAATGAGAAAAATGTCTTTGAATTCTTACCTATTCCCGGTCTTTTAAGTTATCTGGCTCATGGTGATTTTAATGCTGAGGTTACTGGATTAAAAGATATTCCAAAAGATGAAAGGCCTCCTATATGGCTCACGTTTGTTAGTTTTCGACTGATGGTTTTTCTTGGAGTGATTTTTATAATACTCAGTTTGTTAGCTGTTGTTTACTCAAGGAAAGATTCTCTTGAAAACAAGGGGTGGTTTTTAAAGCTTTTACTTTATGCTATACCGCTTCCTTATATTGCAGCTCAACTGGGGTGGATAGTTGCAGAAGTGGGGCGTCAGCCATGGATTGTGTATGGTATGATGAAGACATCAGATGCTGTTTCAAAAAGTGTGGCAACAGGGCAGGTCTGGATGTCACTGATAGGATTTTTTGTTTTTTACGGTTTACTGGCAGTAGTTGATATATATCTTCTTACAAAGATTTCCAAGAAAGGCCCTGAGCCTGCGAAAACTGCGTAAAAGGTTTTAAAAGGAGGAATATATGGAAGCGAATGTTTTTCAATTAATATGGTTTGGTCTATGGGGGCTTTTGTGGGCAGTTTATTTTATGCTGGATGGTTTTGACTTTGGAGCAGGTATCTTACACCCTTTCATAGCTAAAACTGATGGGGAAAGAAGGATGGTTATAAATACATTGGGGCCTGTGTGGGACGGAAATGAGGTATGGTTAATTACAGCAGGTGGCGCTACTTTTGCTGCATTTCCTACTACATATGCTTACATGTTCAGCTATCTTTACACACCGTTGCTTATTATACTTTTTGCTTTGATATTCAGGGGTGTTTCTTTTGAATTCAGAGGGAAAAATGATTCGGAAGGCTGGAAAAAGGGCTGGGACTTTGCTATCTTCATTGGCAGCTTCATCCCCGCACTGCTTTTTGGCGTGGCTTTCGGAAACATCTTTCAGGGTTTGCCTATAGATGCAGCAGGTTATCATGGAAATCTTTTTACACTTCTGAATCCATACGGGATTTTAACCGGAATACTGTTTGTCTGTCTATTTCTTGTTCACGCTTCTTTGTGGTTGTCTATTAAAACCACTGGTGATTTGCGGGAAAGATCTCAGAAACTAGCCAAAAAACTTTGGCCGATTCTATTACTTGTAGCTGTTCTGTTTCTTATTCACACATGGTTTGCCACAAACCTGTACAATAACTTTTTTGCTGCTCCGCTTGGGTTTGTAATCCCGATACTTGCTGTTGTTGCATTGCTTTTAACCTATATATTTATGAATTCATCATATGTTAAAGCATTCTTTTCATCATGTGTAGCAATACTAATGGTGGTTTTTACGGGTATCTACGGGCTGTACCCAAATCTTATTCCATCTAGTATCGATACTGCATACAGTTTGACAGCCATAAATTCATCATCTAGTGTTTACACCCTGAAAATTATGACTGTTGTTGTGGCTATCTTTGTTCCGATAGTTCTGATTTATCAGATCTGGGCATATAAAATCTTCAGCAGCCCAGTGACAGAAGAAGAAATATATGATGAAGAAGTTGAAGCTTATTAAGTAAAAGATAGGGGGGTATACTCCCCTATCTTTTTTGCTTAAATTTGTTGTGTTATGTACCGGTAGCAAAGCTGTGCACGGTATGCTGATTTGCAGATATGGAGTTATATTTCTATTGCTGAATTCTATTGAGCTGTATAACCACCATCTATAACTAATTCAGATCCGGTAACAAATTTAGCTTCATCAGATGCGAGATATACCACGCCATGAGCAATATCTTCAGGTTCTCCCACATGACCAATGGGATGGCGACTATCAAGTTGCTCTCTGAATGCCTTAACTCCTTCCGGCGAGTTTTTGGCTAAATTTTCAACGAGTGATGTCCAAATAAAACCCGGATGTACAGAGTTGACTCTAATATTGTCTTTTGCATATGTTAAAGCATCGTTTTTTGTCATCAACCGAACAGCCCCTTTTGATGCATGATAAGGTGGCAGATCTGCAGCACCTACAATCCCATAAATTGAAGACAGGTTAATGATGCTTCCGCCGCCGGATTTTTTCATTACCGGGATTGCGTGTTTGGTGCAAAAGAAAACACCGTTGACGTTCACACCTATGACTTTATCCCATTCCTCTTTGGTAATTTCGTGAGTAGGTTTATTCACTCCGCCGATACCTGCATTGTTAACAAGTATATCTATTGATCCGAATTCATTGGCGATATCGGTAAAAGCGCTGCTGACGTTATCTTCATTCACGGTATCGAGATGCCAATATTTTGCAATCCCGCCGAAACCTTCTATTGCCTCTACCACTTTTTTTCCTTCTTCATCCGCAATGTCCGTTACTGCTACCTTTGCCCCTTCTTTGGCCAACTGAAGAGAAATTGCCTGGCCAATACCTGATGCTCCGCCAGTAACTATAGCTATCTTGCCTTCCACTCTTTTCATAATGTCCTCCTTTGTTGATAAACATGACATACAACTAATATAAGTACTTGCATATTGACTGTCAATGTCCCATATAGCCACCTTCTATCAAAGCGAGAAAAATTTTGAACCATGAGTTGATTATACAGACAGGTTAATTTAAGCCATTGTTCCTATGGTTTTGCGAAAACGGGCTAAAGCCAGTGCAAAAAGGATTGCTCCAATTAAAATAATGGCGAGAAACTGTGGCCAGACCGCCGTAAAGCCTGCACCGCGGTAAAGAATCGATTTAGCCAACATCACAAAATGCGTGTTAGGAGCGGCAAACATAATGTACTGAATAACTTCCGGCATGCTCTCCCGCGGCGTTGTGGCACCGGAGAGCATCTGCAGTGGCAGCAGAACCAGCATGAGCAGCAGGCCGAACTGCGGCATGGAGCGGGCGACGGTGCCCAGGAAGATACCCATAGAAGTGGTCGCAAACAGGTGCAGCGCCGCTCCGAATAAAAACAACGCAAGCGAGCCATGGATCGGTACGGAAAGTAACCCCTGGACAACAGCCGTAAGTGCAAAGGCAGTGGCTGCCAAAACTACCAAACCCATGGCCCACACCTTGCTCGTCATGATTTCAAACGGAGTGACCGGCATAACCAGCAGATGCTCGACTGTACCATGTTCGCGCTCGCGGATCAGTGCAGCGCCAGTCAGCACAATGGAAAGCATGGTTACATTGTTGATGACTTGCATGACGGCGCCAAACCATGATTTGTTGAGCTGGGGATTAAAGCGCGCCCGCAGCGCTAAATCCACCGGCAACTCCGGAATTTCACGATAACGCTGCACAAAAGCACGCACTTCATCACTTATTATGGTCTGTATATAGCCGCTGCCTGTGAACGCCTGGCTCATACGTGTGGCGTCAACATTGAGTTGGATAGTGGGTCTCCGCCCGGCGAGCAGATCGCGCTGAAAGTTCGGCGGGATGTCCAGAGCGAAGGTGGTCAGGCCGGCATCCATAAGAGTATCCATCTCCATCTGATCAATAATTTCCGGATGCACGAAATAAGGCGGGTAAAAGGCACTGACGATGCGCCAGGACAGCGGTGATCGATCCTCATTCACAATAGAGATCGGCGCCTTGTTGAGGGTTTCTGGCATGGCTGTGGCTGCCGTGTAGACTGAAACGGTGAAGGCGTAGACGATAAGTACAAGCATGATTGGATCGCGTATCAGGCTGCGTAATTCTTTGATACCGAGATGGCAAATATTGGCAAAGCGCATATGCTATCGCTCCTGTTTCTTGAGCAGCGCGGCGGCGAGTCCGATCAGAACCGGTACGGCTAATGCCAGTGGGAGAAAGGAGGCATGCAAATCTGAGAAGTTAAGGGCTTTCGAAAATGTGCCGCGTGCAATGGTCAAAAAATGCGTGGTGGGGTAGATTTTACCAATCAGACGGCCCGCTCCTTCCAGCGAAGATACAGGGTCAATCATACCGGAGAAGTTAACCGCCGGCAGGATGGTGAGAACCGCCGTACCGAAGATTGCAGCGATCTGGCTGCGCATAAAAGTGGAAATCAGCAGCCCTGTGGCGGTGGCTGCACCAACATAGAGTAACGCACCTGCCGCTAAAGTCAGGAAGCTGCCCTTCAGCGGCACGCCGAAAACTGTCACTGCAAGCAAAGTGAGCAGCAGAAAGCTTAAGAAAGACAGCACCACATAAGGGAATTGTTTCCCGAGCAAAAACTCAAGCCGCGTGGTCGGCGTAACATAGAAGTTAGTGATCGAGCCAAGCTCCTTTTCGCGCACCACACTGAGTGCTGCGAGCATGGCCGGTATCAGCATAAGTAGCAGCGGGATTACCGCCGGCACCATGGCCACCAGACTCTTAACGTCCGGGTTGTAGCGGAACCGGGTCTCGATATTAACGAGGTTCGCCAAAGCCCCACTGTGGCCGGCTTCACGCGCTTTGGTTGCCAGCCACTGTGCATGAATCCCCTGCACATAGCCGCGGATAGTCTCCGCACGGGTGGGCATGGCGCCGTCGATCCAGGCACCGATCTCGACCCGTCGGCCCCGGGCAATGTCGCGCGCGAAGCCCGGAGGGATTTCAATTGCCAGACTGATTTTACCTTCCCGCATTCGCCGGTCAAGATCAGCATCATTGATGATTGGTTCCTGTTCGATGAAATATCTGGAACCAGCAAGATTAAGCGTATAGTCGCGACTGACGGTGGTCTGGTCACGATCCAATACCGCAAAGCTGAGATCCTCCACATCAAGGCTAATCCCGTAACCCATCACAAACATCAGGATAACGCTGCCGAGCATTGCCAGTGTCATTCTGATGGGATCACGGCGCAATTCAAGACTTTCTCGCCGGGCATAGCTGAACATGCGTCGGGGATCGAACAGGCGCCGCCAGCTCTGTGAGTCGACAGGACTGGCCGACGACTCCACCGAATTTAGCATAGTACCTACGTTTGGCTGCTCTGCCTCCTGCGTTGCATCCTCTGATGCGGCATCCTCCAGATAGGCGATAAAGGCGTCTTCCAAAGTCTTTGCGCCTCGCTTTTCAATCAAAGCGGCGGGGGCATCGGTTACCAGTATCCGCCCCGCGTGCATAAGTGATATCCGGTCGCAACGCTCTGCCTCGTTCATGAAGTGAGTGGAAATGAAGATTGTCACCCCGTCGCGTCGGGATAGCTCCACCAGGATACGCCAGAAGGCGTCCCGTGCTACAGGATCGACGCCCGAGGTAGGCTCGTCAAGAATCAGCATTTCTGGCTTGTGGATCATAGCCACCGCTAACGAAAGGCGCTGCCGCAGCCCAAGGGGCAGCCGCCCTGGCAGGCTGTCCACCACGTCACTCAGATTAAAGTGCTCCACCATTTCCTTCACTCTCCCCGGAATCTCCGCGGAAGGCACACGGAACAATCGGGCGTGCAACTCCAGGTTTTGCCGCACTGTCAGCTCGGTGTAGAGTGAGAAGAACTGCGACATGTAACCGACGCGGCCGCGGGTTGCAATGTCGTGTGGGTCAACTTCCTGACCGAACAGCCATGCCCTGCCTTCGCTCGGCGGCAGCAGCCCTGTCAGCATCTTCATCGTTGTTGTCTTTCCACAGCCGTTGGAGCCAAGAAAGCCGAATATCTCTCCCCGGGGGATACGCAGGTTCACATGATCTACAGCGGTGAAATCACCGAAGCGCATGGTCAGATCCATGGCCTTGATTGCGGTATTACCATTATCGTCCGGACGTGGTGGAATCTCCACTGCCCGATAACCCTGACGTTTGTCTTCAGGCAGCAACTGGATGAAAGCTGACTCCAGAGAATCCGTTTCTGTGCGCTGTAGCAGCGCTGCAGGTGTGTCGTGGGCCAGTACACGACCACTATCCATTGCCGCCAGCCAGTCAAAACGCTCGGCCTCCTCCATATAGGCAGTGGCCACCAGCACGCTCATACCGGACCGGGAACGGCGGATGTTAGTAATCAGTTCCCAGAACTGACGTCGCGACAGAGGATCGACGCCGGTGGTGGGCTCATCAAGGATAAGCAAATCAGGATCGTGAATCAGCGCACAGCACAGGCCAAGCTTCTGCTTCATACCACCGGAAAGTTTCCCGGCAGCCCGTTCAAGAAAAGGTCTGAGCCCTGTAGCTTCAGTCAGACCCTCGATGCGTCGCCTTCGCTCTTCGGCATTCTGCCCGAACAGCCGACCAAAAAACTCCAGGTTTTCGGCCACCGAGAGTGTCGGATAAAGGTTCCCCCCCAACCCCTGGGGCATATAAGCTATCCGTGGACCGACTGCTCGTCGATGGCCTGCATCTGCCATTGAACCATTAAGCACTTCGACTTGACCTGTCTGCATTGCACGGGCGCCCGCAACCAGTGCCAGCATACTTGACTTGCCGACTCCATCCGGGCCGATCAGCCCTGCCATGCAGCCCGCAGGAAAATCGAGGCTGACTTTGTCGAGCGCACACACCTTACCGTAGTGCAGAGACACATCACGCAGGCGTGCAACAGGTGTAGCCGCACACTCACCATCATCTATATTTACATACTTATCCCGACTCATCGTTGCGGCAACCTCGTCTGTAACTCAGCCGGCCAATCCGCCTGAGGCTCAAGTCGTACATAGGCCATACCCGGTAATCCGGTTTTGACCTGATGAAGATGTTCCCTGAGTAGGTCAGGAGAAATCTGCGCCTTGATACGAAACATCAGCTTCTGGCGTTCTTCTTCCGTTTCCACTGTTTTGGGGGTAAACTGCGCTACGTCGGCTACAAAGGAGATTTCCGCCGGGACTATGTATTGCGGAGCTGCGTCGAGGATAAGCCGCGCTTCGGCTCCGAGCGCAACCCGTCCGGCCTGTTCAGTCGGCAAGAAGAAGGTCATGTATACATCGGTAAGGTCAACCATGTTAAGTACCACACCGCCAGGAGAGAGGACTTCTCCGGGTTGAGAGACGCGGTACTGTACACGGCCATCACGCGGTGCTTTCAGTACGCTGTCGTTGATATCGGCTTTGATACGCTGGATGGTGGCTTGGGCTGCTTCAACGGCAGATTTTGCCGACACGACGTTCGATTTGGCTTGACCTATGGCGGCCTGAGCGGCCGCGGATTGTGCTCGCGCTGCGGCAACTGCTGCTTTGGCCGCCTGAAAAGCGGCGCGGTCGTCGTCCAGCTTCGCAACGGGGATTGCATCTTTTGCTGCAAGTTTTTCGCTGCGCGCCAGGCGCCGTTGCGCGGCGTCAAGCTCAGCCCGCCTCTGCTCAATGAGTGCATCTGCAGCCTGCTTTTCAGATTTGCGCTGAATCACCTGGCTCTCGGCGGTCTTGACACCAATCTGAGCCTGTTGCAGCCGTGCCAGCGCTTCTTTCAGCTGAGCTTCCAATACGGCGGTATCCATTTTTGCCAGAACTTGTCCTACAGTGACGAAATCGCCTTCGTCTACCAAAATATTCTCTAACCGCCCCGCCGTCTTGGTGGCAATATCTATTTCCACCGCTTCAATGCGGCCGTTGCTGCTGGCAAAGCTGTCAGGAAGGCTTTTTGTCTGTAAGGATTGCCAAAAAAAGAATGCAGCTCCGATAACTACTATCACTATGGCGATGCTCAGCAACCGGCCATTATTAAGCTTCTGCATTTTTTACTCTCCTCATTGACACGCTCCCAGAAAACAGCTCATTTTAAAACAGGTTTCTGTAAAACAAAATAGAGACCAACAACACTCATCTTTTCCATCAATGAGCTCAAAAAGTCCTGAGATTCACTGTTTTAAGCATAATTGCATATTTACTTAGCATATAGGATTAAGTAAAAGAGTCCTCTCCCCACGCACTTAAAGCGTTAAGTGCGCGGTCGAAATGACAGAAAACTGTCATTCCAAGCGAAGCCGAGAAGTCTCTATTCTTATGTAATAAATATATCTGCGTTTCTGCTTAGTTGTTTTACGAAATACAGAACTTTTATCCACCCCCTAAATCTTCACATGTCGGTGAAGCTATTTCATTCACCTTTGTAGAATAAAATACAGAAAAAAAAATCAATTTCACAAATTCTTTAATAAAAAATATTTAAATTTTGATAAATTGCAAGAAGTATTTTAGTTCAAGGAACAAAGGGCAAGGGGCAAAGTTCAAGGTGAAGGTAGAGGTTTAGGCGGTTGAATGAGTTGATGAGATTTAACATGTTTGAGATTTCCTTAATTTCATGGTTATTTGTTGTTATTTGTGTGTTTAGTGGTAATATGCAGTTTTCAAAATAAAAAAGCCACCTTCAAAGGTGGCTTTTAAAAACGGGGACGACGAGACTCGAACTCGCGACCTCCGGCGTGACAGGCCGGCGTTCTAACCAAACTGAACTACGCCCCCAGCTTGTTAAAATGGGCGGTACAAGGATCGAACTTGTGACCCCCGGCTTGTAAGGCCGGTGCTCTCCCAGCTGAGCTAACCGCCCGATAATATTTTTCCTGCAATAGCTTCAAGCAGGTTGTAAAGCGTCCCCAAGGGGATTTGAACCCCTGTTGCCGGCGTGAAAGGCCGGTGTCCTAGGCCAGGCTAGACGATGGGGACATATAGCAAACAATGAGCCGTGTAGGGATCGAACCTACGACCCGCTGCTTAAAAGGCAGCTGCTCTACCTACTGAGCTAACGGCTCATTAACTTTCAAACTTCCTGTAAAAGGGCGTTTGCGGTGCTCCTTAACGACAGGAAGCAATTTATAACAAAACAGCTATTCGTTGTCAACTAGTTTTTTCTAAAAAATTTCATTGATTAAAATTGTTTCTTCTCTGTCTGTCCCCACCGATATCAGAGCGTATTTTATACCAAGATAGTCTTTGATATATTCAACATATGCTTTTGCATTTTCAGGCAGTTCATTATAGGTTTTAACCTTTGTTATATCTTCCTTCCACCCTTTAAATGTTTTATATACCGGTTTACAGTGTTCCAGAATCTTTATTTCAGGCGGGAACGTGTCATAAACCTTTCCTTCATATTCATATCCAGTGCACACGCGGATTTCATCCATACCTGATAAAACATCAAGTTTGGTAAGAGCAATGTACTTTATCCCGCTGAGAAGTTTTGAATATCTCATCGCAATAAGGTCAAGCCAACCACACCTTCTCGGTCTTCCGGTTGTAGCTCCGTATTCACTTCCGGCTTCTCTCAGCTTTTCACCTTCTTCTCCATGAAGCTCCGAGGGAAAAGGGCCGCTTCCCACACGGGTGGTATAAGCTTTCATAACACCCACTACGTTTGTGAGATGAAGAGGAGACAAGCCTGTGCCTGTAAATGCCCCTCCTGCAGTTGGGTTGCTGGAAGTTACAAATGGATAAGTGCCATGATCCACATCCAGCAATGTCCCCTGGGCACCTTCCAGCATAATTTTTTTATTTGATTCGGATAGTTCATTTATAAGATAGCTGGTTTCACTTACATATGGTTTTAGAATTTCAGCATATTTACGAAAATCACTGTAAATTTTTTCCGGATCCAATGCATCAAGACCATGAATTTTTGTGGCTATTTCATTTACTTCTGTAACATTTTGAAAAATCTTTTCCTTCAAAACATTTTCGTCATAAAGATCACAAACTCTTATCCCGACTCTGTTCATTTTATCGGCGTAGGCAGGACCTATACCTCTACCTGTTGTGCCTATTTTTTTACTGCCTTTTTTAGCTTCTGAATGTTTGTCAAAAAGCTTATGGTAGGGCATTATTAAATGAGCTCTTTTGCTTAAAAACAACCTGTTGTCAAATTCTATACCACGCTTTTTCAAATCATCAATTTCTTCTATCAATGCTTCAGGATCAACAACAACTCCGTTACCTATGATGTTTTGTTTGTCTCTATGCATTATACCGGACGGAACAAGATGAAGTATATACTTTTCACCTTTAATAACCACAGTGTGACCGGCATTGTGTCCCCCGGAGAATCTCACTACGACATCCGCCTGTTCAGTATAAATATCAACAACCTTTCCTTTTCCTTCATCGCCCCACTGGGCTCCCAAAATTAATGTAGTACTCATAAGTTAAACCTCACATTATAATGTTTTTGAATCTGTATCTGTTCTTTAACTGCACTATATTGTTATCATTTTCAGTCCAGAAAACTTTATTGCCTTCATTGCGCAACTTTTCAGCTTTGAAAAAATTGTCCCGGCCTACAATAAGGTAATCGTATAACTCTGCGTTGGAGTCGTAGCGGTATAAAGGTAAAATTTCTTCGATATTATAAGCTAATCCACACGCTGTCATGTTTTGCCCGAAATTATTCATTAAGGAATCATATCTGCCTCCGCTACCCAATACAGAGCCAGTGGTATAGTTTATTATATCTATATTCATGCCTGTGTAGTATCCGGCACCCTTTGTTTCTCCTATATCAAAGATAATGGAATTTCTTAGAGATTCAACTTCTTGAGCTAACGAATAAATTTTTTTCAGATAGCTGACTCTTTCAGATAAATTTTTATCAAACATACATTTGCTGTACAACTCATCCAGTATATCGCAGCCTCCGAAGGCCAAAGGAAGATAGTTCAGCAGAAGGGAAAGCTCTTTGGAAAAATTTGCTTCTTTTGTAAAATGTTTTATTTTATCTAAATTTTTTTCTGTCAGAAGCTTGATATATTCTTCGCTTTCGGACGCAATTGTTGTAAGCAACTGGATAAAATGCTGATCACCAATGACAATTTTGTAATCAGAAACACCAAGTTCTTTCATTGTTGCAGATGCAATACTTAAAAGTTCCAGGTCTCCGTAAAGCTCGCTGCTGCCGAAGTTTTCGAAACCCACCTGGTATTTTTCCGACTTAAGGCCCTTGTCTAAATTTACATTTCTAAAAACCCGACCTTTATACTGTAATCTTAAAGGTGTTGGATAATTTCTCATGTAAGTGGATACCATCCTGCAAACCTGAGGGGTAAAATCAGGTCTTAAGACCATAGATTTGCCGGAATTTCTGTCAATAAAACGGATTATGTTTTCATCTCTGAAATCCCATGTGGTGTATTTTAATATTTCATAATATTCATACAGTGGAAGAAAAATTTCAGAATAGCCATAGTTTGCCAATGTTGTCTGGATTTTGTTAATAAGGCTGTTTGTTTTTTTGGCCCGTTCTGGAACGTGACTTTTATGTGTTGTCATATAATATCCTATAAATATTCTAACATAAATTCTTCCGCGGCAGCTACACCTTTACCCATTTCTATATCCAAACCGGCTTTTTTAATACCCATTTCAAAAGCACTAATGGCAATGATTGTGTCAAAAAAATCGTGATAACCGAGATGGGAAATTCTCACAATTTTGCCTTTGAGATGATTCTGTCCCCCGGCAAAAGTGATACCGTTTTCCTCTCTCATTGATTTAACAAACGCTTGTCCGTCAAAATTTTCCGGCATAATAATGCCTGTGGCTGCATTGGAGGGTAAGTCCTTGGCCAGCAATTGAAAACCGAGTGCTTTGACTGCTGCGCGTGTGGCTTCAGCACAGATATAGTGCCTTTTGTAGACATTTTGCAAACCTTCTTTTTCCATAATACCTAAAGCTTTTCTCAACCCGATTATAAGACTTACTGCAGGTGTATAGGCTGTTGTATTCTGGGTTTGAGCTTTTCTTTCTTTCTGTAAATCAAGATAAAATTTAGGTGTTGAAGATTTTTCTACAAATTTCCATGCTTTTTCAGAGAGTGCAACAAAAGCAAGGCCCGGAGGCAGCATGAAAGCTTTCTGTGAGCCTGTTACTAAAATATCTATTCCCCACTCATCCATTTCTGTTTCATATACACCTACGGATGTTATCCCGTCTACAACAAATATTGTGTTATCTCTCAGATTTACTATTTCAGCTATCTCTTTTATCGGATGGAGAACAGTAGTGGAAGTTTCACTTGCCTGCACAAATACACCCTTAATTTCAGGGTTTGATATTAATTTTTCCTCTACCTGTGCTGCAGTAACTGATCTGCCCCATTCAAGTTCGATACTGTCTACTTCTATATTAAAGCTTTTTGCTATATCAATCCATCTTTTTCCAAATTTACCGGCGTTTACAACTAATATTTTATCCCCGGGATTCATTGTGTTGGAGATAGCGGCTTCCATTCCTGCAGTGCCACTGCCAGCAAGTATTAAAATATCATTTTTTGTCCCGAATAGAGGTTTGATTTTTTTTCTGACATCCTCAAAAATTTCAGAAAACTCCGCAGTTCTGTGATGTATCATGGGCTTTGCCATTTCCAACAGCACTTCTTCAGGAACGGGAGTGGGCCCTGGGGAGAGCAAATATTTTTTTAGCATTGTCCACCTCAATGGATGTAATAAACGAGTGCAAGTATTAATACCAAGCTTACCTGCAGGTGTCAAGAAAACGTTATGTTTATACTTTAATAATAGATTATAGGTGGTGCATGGTGGAGACAATGGAATTCTTTGGCTGAAAAGCTGATGACTCATCTCTTGAAATTTAAAAAACACGATATGCCTCAGGGAAGTTGAACAAAAAAGAGTATGAGCGGATGAAAAATTAATTTAGCTGATTTTTTTGTTTACTTGTTTATCCAAATAATACAAATTACATAAATTATGGGCAGATACTCCAGACATTTAAAAATTGTTTTGCTGATTGCCATTATCCTAACCGTTGCCACTGTGATTCTTAGCGTTTCCTCTTCACTGCAGTCTTTGAAACGTTATAAAGAAAACCTTGTGGATTTTTCAGAGTTTGTGATGAGGTCCTTTGAGTCTGGAAATCGCGCATTTATGATGAATGAACAGTTTTCCAGAAGAACTATTGAGCAGTTTGCCCAGGATATTTCAAAGCAACAAATAATAGAAGATATCGTCGTTTACTCAGCATCCGGAGAGATTGTTTTAAGTGTCGGTGATCGGAAGTCTTCGTCCTATCAAGGATTACTTGGCAGACGTTCAGATGACATTGATATGGTTGAGATGGAGGATTCGTTTTTTCTGTTTAAAAGGTTTAATCCCTTTGCCGGTATGCCTATGGGCCGTATGGGTGGGCATATGATGGGTGAGGGGATGATGCATATGTGGAATAATGATGATGGCTATTCAGAAGATTATTATATAGGTATCTTACTGAATAAAAGTGAATATTCCTCAATACTGCATAAGTCGATTGTTGATGTCTCGCAGGTGATTATCCTGGGATTTTTGCTTGTAATTATTTTCTTTTACAGTGTCAGAATTATCGGGGAGTATGAGAGAAAAAACAGGCAGTTACAGATAGTGGAAAGGGAAGCTGAAATCGGCAAGTTTGCCAATGTCCTGGCGCATGAAATAAAAAATCCTTTAAGTTCCATGCGGGGTTTAGTGAGGTTCTCCGCCAATAAAACGGAAAATGTTGAAATTGCTGAATATTTAAACAGTGCTGTGGAGGAAATCGACAGGCTGAATAAGATTGTGAATGATTTTCTTAGCTATGGCAGGGAAATGAATGTGAATTTCAGCAGTGAGGATATAATAGATTTGCTTAACCATACATTAAGTTTATTGAAACATGATATAGAAGACAAAAATATCGATATTGTAATGGAAGGAAGTACATTTGCAGTTTTTGCTGATAAAGACAAACTTCTCCAGGCAGTAATGAATATTCTCCTAAATGCGGTGCAGGCTTCTCCTGAAAATGACAAAATATCTATCCTTATGAACAGTAAGGAAAAAAGTGTAGTTGTAAAAAACAATGTAACAGAAAAAAAGGAGCTGGATAAAGACAAGTTGTTTGAGCCTTTTTATACTAATAAAGCAAAAGGATCTGGCTTGGGAATGGCTATTGCCAAAAAAATAATGATGTTGCATTATAGTAATATCTATGTGAAAAGTACACAACCGTTTGTGGTTGAACTGAACTTTTCAAATCAGAAATCAAAGGATATACTAAAATGAGCAGGAAGATTCTTGTTGTTGATGATGAGAAAAACCATAGGCTGATGCTGAAAATTCATTTGCAGGAAGCGGGTTATGATGTTTATGAAGCCTCTAACGGGATAGAAGCTCTGGAAGTAATTGATGAAAATCATGTTGACCTGATTTTGCTTGATATAAAAATGGATTTGATGGATGGCTTTACCTTTTTATCTCATGCTAAACAAAAAGGTGCAGAAGGGATTCCGGTAATAGTTATTACTGCATATTCTAATGTAAAAACTGCTGTCAAAGCTATGAAATTGGGTGCTGTTGATTTTATTTCCAAGCCGGTTAATACTGATGCATTGATAGAGTATGTTGAAGCAAATTTACAGGAGGCTTCCTCTGACGGAAAGGCCACCGGCGGAAAGCAGGTGCTAAAGGA
>JAALLQ010000107.1_pt1 | contig 27881 bp, 22 predicted proteins | sample 7245921 | NCBI WGS metagenome assembly JAALLQ01 (sample SAMN13049200, study PRJNA578106) | oil field metagenome | isolation source: filtered produced water from oil reservoir B7 | place: USA:offshore Texas | collected 2016 | reverse complement strand
AATGGATCGAAGTCCAAAGCGCAGAATTCCAACGCCTCGGCGTCTGCGGCAACTGGGACAACCCCTACACCACCATGGCCTTCGCTGCGGAAGCCCGAATCGTTGATGAGCTTGGCAAGTTTTTGCTGAATGGCGGCCTGTATAAAGGCTCCAAGCCAGTCATGTGGTCCGTTGTCGAAAAAACTGCCTTGGCAGAAGCTGAAGTCGAATACCACGACCACACATCGACAACGATCTGGATTCGCTTCCCCGTAGCAAAAGCAACCACTACCGCTATCGAAGATGCCTCCATCGTCATCTGGACCACCACACCGTGGACCATGCCAAGCAACCGTGCCGTGGCCTTTGGCGCGGACTTTGACTACTGCGTGGTCGAAGTCAAAGACGTTGATGGTATGAGCCTTGCTGTACCGGGTGAGAAAATCATTCTGGTTAAGGAAGCTGTCGAAGCAGTCTGTGCCGAAGCCAAGATCACATCTTATGAGATCGTGGATACGTTCAAAGGCGCAGATCTGATCGGTTCCGTCCTGAAGCACCCGTTGCATGAAGGTGGGTATGACTTTGACGTGCCGCTTCTGGCTGGTGATTTTGTCACCACCGATCAGGGCACGGGCTTTGTTCACTGCGCACCCAGCCACGGTGAAGACGACTGGAAACTGGGCATGGCGAACGGCCTGCAAGTTCCGGACAATGTGGCTGATAACGGTGTCTACCGTGACCATGTCCCGATGTTCGCCGGACAGCATGTCTTTAAGGTCGCCCCGGAAATCCTGAAAGCCATGACCCAAGCCGGAGCCTTGCTTGCCCACGGGAAATTGGTTCACAGCTATCCGCACTCTTGGCGGTCCAAAGCACCGTTGATTTACCGGACAACGCCGCAATGGTTTATCTCCATGGAGAAAAACGACCTGCGCGCTAAAGCCCTGCAAGCCATTGAAGATACCACATGGCTTCCGGCCCAAGGCCGCAACCGGATTCGCTCCATGGTCGAAGGTCGCCCTGACTGGTGTGTCTCCCGTCAGCGCGCATGGGGTGTGCCGATCACTGTCTATGTGGACAAGAAATCCGGCGAACCGCTGCGTGATGCCAAAGTTCTGGAACGTATTGTCGCCGCCGTCCGCGAAGAAGGGGCCGACGCTTGGTTTACACGCCCTGACGAAGACTTCCTCGGCAATGAATACAGCGCCGAAGACTACACCAAAGTCACCGACATTCTGGACGTCTGGTTCGATTCGGGCAGCACCCACGCATTCGTGCTGGAAGACCGTGACGACCTATCCTCCCCGGCTGATTTGTACCTTGAAGGGTCCGACCAACACCGTGGCTGGTTCCAATCGTCCTTGTTGGAAAGCTGTGGCACACGTGGCGTTGCCCCGTACAAAGCAGTCCTGACCCACGGTTTTGTTCTGGATGAGCAGGCTCGGAAGATGTCCAAATCTTTGGGCAACGTGGTCTCACCGCAAGATGTTACGGACCAAATGGGTGCCGACATTCTGCGCCTGTGGGTCCTGAGTTCCGACTACACCGAAGATCTGCGAATCGGCAAAGAAATCCTGACCCGCAATTCGGACATCTATCGCCGTCTACGCAATACCCTGCGTTACCTTCTGGGCAACCTGAAAGACTTCAACGACGCGGAAAAACTCCCGGTCGCCGAAATGCCGGAACTGGAACGCTGGATTCTGCACCGTTTGAGCGAACTGGATACAGAAGTCCGCACATGCTGCAACACCACGTTCACCTTCCATGAACTGTTCCAGCATATCCACCACTTCTGCGCCATTGACCTGTCCGCGTTCTACTTCGACATCCGCAAGGACGTGCTGTATTGCGATGCGACTGACAGTGTTCAACGCCGCGCCGTTCGTACGGTTCTGGATACGGTGTTCAATACGCTGGTGGCTTGGTTGGCTCCGTTCATTTGCTTCACTGCAGAAGAAGCATGGATGGCCCGCCACCCGGATTGCGAAGAAAGTGTCCATGAACAACTGTTCCCGGAAATCCCGGCTGATTGGCGCGATGAAGACCTTGCCGCCCGTTGGGAAAAAATCCGCATGGTCCGCCGTGTGGTAACCGGGGCACTGGAACTGGAACGTGCAGCCAAACGAATCGGTGCCAGCCTGCAAGCTTCACCCATTGTTCACCTGCCGGAAGAATTGGCAGCCCTGTGCGCAGAACAGGACATGGACGATATTTGCATCACCTCTGGCCTGACCCTAAATGTGGAACCGGCACCGGAAGACGCCTTCACCTTGGAAGAGATCCCAGGGATTGCCGTGGTTCCCGTCTTGGCTGAAGGGCAGAAATGCGAACGTTGCTGGAAAATCCTGCCGGATGTGGGCGAGCATAAACACGAAGGTGTCTGTGGTCGTTGCTCCGAAGCCATGGACGTTTGGATTGCCAATAACGGCGAGGCAGCAGAATAAGCATGCGTTTGGCTCTCACATTAGCAGCCATCATCATTGGGCTGGACCAACTGAGCAAGTTCGCGATTCTGGAGTGGGTCATGTCCCCACCCCGTGTTATCGAGATCTTGCCGGTTCTGAATATCGTCCTTGCCTTCAATCGCGGGGTCAGCTTTTCCATGCTGACCTCCGATGCCGTCTATAGCCAATACCTGTTGAGTTTACTGGCTTTGGCTGTCTGTGGTGGCTTGCTTATGTGGGTACGCAGTGCAACGGATACATACACACGCATTGCCGCTGGCTTCATCATTGGTGGAGCAATCGGCAATGTGATTGACCGCTTGCGGGTTGGGGCAGTGGTTGACTTCATTGACTTGCACTGGGGGGCTATGCACTGGCCCGCGTTCAACGTCGCAGACAGCGCAATTTTCGTCGGGGCTGCAATTCTTATTGTTGATGCCTTGTTCTCAAGGTCCCAATCAAGGTAAAGTGAGGCCACCATGACTAAGGTTGAGCACAAACATATGCGTTCTTACTCTCTCTTTTCCTCGATTCGCCGTTTCGGCTTAGTTCTTGTTGCCGGGGCAACACTGACAGCCTGTGGCGACGTCAAGCAACAACTGGGCTTCACTCGTGAGGCCCCGGATGAGTTCACGGTTCTGTCCCGTGCTCCGCTGACGATCCCGCCGGACTTTGCCCTGCGCCCGCCAAAACCGGGAGCCGTTCGCCCGCAAGAAGGCACGGAAAAAGATGCCGCACGTGAAGCCTTGCTGGGGAAATCCCGTCAATCGGCACGCGCCTATGCCAAGGCATTGGAAACAGACACCAGCCTGACCGCAGGCGAAAAAGAACTGCTGACCAAGTCCGCAGCTTATGAGGCTGAACCGAATATCCGTGCGATTGTGGATCAAGAGACCACCACCCTTGCCATGGAAAAAGCCTCGTTCACCGATCATTTGGTGTTCTGGGAAGACCGCTCCTACAAAGGGACGGCAGTGGACGCAGCCAAAGAGCAAAAACGCCTGCAAGAAAACATGGCCCTTGGCAAATCGCTGGCTGACGGCGAGCCACCAAAAATCAAGCGCCAGACCAAGGCCTTGTTTGAAGGCATCTTCTAACCTATATCAGCAAACGCCGCTTCATCCCGAGGCGGCGTTGGTTTTTGTGCCCATCAACCGGAGGCCATATGATGCGTCGTCTGTTGCTTGGTCGTGTTCTGCCTGTTTTCAGCGTTCTTTGCGGCCTGCTCTCCCCTTTATCCGCCGAAGCCAAAGTCTTTGACCCCGCGGTCTTTACTTTAAAAAATGGCATGACTGTGGTTGTGGTGGAAAATCACCGCGCACCAATCGTCAAACATATGGTTTGGTATAAAGTCGGTGCCGCCGATGAACCCGCCGGGAAAAGCGGGCTGGCGCACCTGCTGGAACACATGATGTTCAAAGGCACCAATGATATTCCCGAAGGTGCATTTTCCAAGATCATCGCCGAGCATGGTGGGCAAGACAATGCCATGACATCACGAGATTTCACGGCTTACTTCCAATCCATTGCCGTCAAACATCTGCCCATGGTCATGGAAATGGAAGCAGACCGCATGACCAACCTGCAATTCACGCAAGACCAGTTTGAAAGTGAACGGCAGGTGGTGCGGGAAGAACGGCTACAACGGGTGGAAAATCAACCGGGGGCGATGCTGGCGGAACGTTTGAGCATGGGCATATGGATGAATCACCCCTATGCCCATCCGGTTGGTGGTTTTGATTCAGAGATTCTGGGACTGACCAAGGACGACGCTCTCAAGTTCTATAAAACTTGGTACGCGCCAAATAACGCGATTTTGCTGGTTGCCGGGGACGTCACACCAAAACAGGTGGAATCCCTTGCAGAGACCTATTACGGCGCCATCCCCCGTGCAGAAACCCCAACCCGCTACCGCCCGGAACCGGAGGCTCCGCCCGCAGATATTCAGGTTACATTTTCTGCACCAACAGTGCAGCAGCCCGCATGGTATCGCACCAACATCGTTCCCAGCTGTGCAACAACGGAACAACGGATCACCGCATCCTATGATGTATTGGCGGAAATTCTGGGCAGCGGCACCACCAGCCGCCTGTATAAAAAACTGGTCCTGACCGACAAAACCGTATTGGGCGTATCCGCATCCTATAACGGGCTGCGCGCCGGACCGGGTGAGTTCACCATCTTCACCAGTCCCAAGCCGGAAACAGATGTGGCAACCCTTGCCGATACTATTGCCGCAGAGATCAAATCCATCGCCGACAACGGTATTTCACAAGACGATCTGAACCGGGTCACGAGCCGCATGCTCGCAGCACAGGTATTCGCCCGTGATGATGTGTTCGGTGCGCCGCAAATTCTGCCACAAGCCTTAAGCGTTGGCTGTTCCGTTGCGCAGATTGAATCCTTTGCCGATGATGTGGCAGCCTTAACCTCTGCCGATATTCAAACTGCCGCCAAATCCCTACTGACACCACATGCTGTCGGTCACTTGATTTCTGAACCGACGGAGGCCTCCCAATGACACAAGCCCGTACGCGCACACTAGACCTGCGACCGGTTTGGCAAACCCTGTTGTTGGCAACCGCCATGTGCCTGATGGCATTCCATTCTGGTTTTGCGGCAACTCCGGTTGATCGTGTCACGTCCAAACGTGGCATTACCGCATGGTTGGTACAGGACCACACCAACCCGATGATTTCGGTTTCCCTTGTCTTTCGCAACGGAGCCTCCGCCGATCCGGCTGATAAGACCGGACTGAGCACCTTTGTATCCGGCATGCTGGATGAGGGCGCAGGCCCATACGATTCGCAAGCCTTCCAGACCCATTTGGATGGCCACAACATTCAGATGAGCTTTTCCGCCGGGCATGATGCCTTTTCCGGGAAATTGCAGGCATTGACCACTGAACGGGAAGAAGCCTTTGACCTGCTGCGGTTGGCCTTGACGCAACCAAGGTTCGATGCAGATCCGCTAGCCCGAATGCGCAATGTCTTTTTGGCGCAACTGCGTAAACGTCAAGAAAGCCCAACGGCGCGCGCAGCAGACCTGATGCTGTCCTCGTTATTCAAGGGGCACCCCTATGCCCGATCGACCCACGGCACAATTGACGGACTGAACGCAATCACAGCTGATGATCTGCACCGTTTTGTGAAAACCCGCTTTGCCAAAGACCAATTGCTGGTCAGCGTGGTTGGGGACATCACACCGGACCAACTGAAACCACTGTTGGACACGGCCTTTGGCGACCTGCCAGATACGGCAAACCTGCCCCAAGTGCAGGATATTGCACCGCACCTTGATGGCAAAATCCACACCCTTGCCATGCCCGTGCCACAGGCTTCTGCCCTGTTTGTACAAACCGGACCTGCACGGAATGACCCGGACTGGCACGGCTACCAGGTCATGATGTATGTCTTGGGCGACGGTGGTTTTTCCTCCCGCCTGACAGAAGAGGTCCGGGAAAAGCGTGGCTTGGCCTACGGAGTTGGCGCATCATCCACACCGCTGCGCCATGCCCCGCTGACCACGGGTCAGGTCGGATCGCAAACCGCGCGCATTGGACAAAGCCTATCCCTGATCAAACAGGAATGGGCCAAAATGCGCGACCATGGCCCGACTGATGCGGAAATTGCCAAAGCAAAAACCTATCTTATCGGCTCTGTTCCTTTGCGCTTCAATAACAGTGCATCCATTGCATCCACACTGACAACATTGCAGTATTTCCATCTGCCTGCCGATGAATTGGACAAACGCCCGGCAGTGATTGAGGCCCTCGCCAATGATGAAATCCGTGCCATTGCCAAACGCTGGTTGACGCCAGATCAACTGACCATGTTTGTGGTGGGTGAGATCGATAAGATGGAATTGCCGCAATTCTGAGCCTAAACCCTAATAAACCAATCAATTGAGGGCATTATCAGCGGTGACGCAGAGGCAGAAAGTCTGTTATGATTTCTACCTCTGCGGTTCGCAACTGGTCGAGGTACGCCATGTCCCCCACGCGTTGTTTTCCAAAATTGCCCGAAACCTCTGCATGGACCACGCTGGCACAGCATCGCGATGCCATGGCGGATGTGCGTATTGCTGACCTGTTTACAGGCGACAACAACCGCTTTGACCGTCTAGCCATGAGCCTTGATACCTCGGATGGCCCTTTCCTGCTGGACCCATCAAAAAACCGAATCAGTGTGGAAACTCTTGGCCTGCTGTGCCAAATCGCCGAAGAGTCCGGTTTGCGCGGTGCTATCGACGCCATGTTTGCCGGACAAGCCATCAACAGCACAGAAAACCGTGCAGCATTGCATGTCGCCCTCCGCAACCGTTCCAATCACCCAATCGTGATTGATGGCAAAGATGTCATGCCGGACGTTAACCGGGTGCTGGCGCAACTGTCTGAATTTGTTGGCACAGTACGTTCAGGCCAATGGACCGGGGCCGATGGTCGCGCCATTACGGATCTGGTCAACATTGGCATCGGCGGTTCCGACCTTGGTCCGGCTATGGTCTGTCAAGCCTTGCGCCCCTATGGTCGCGACGATTTGCATCCGCATTTTGTTTCCAATGTCGATGCCACACATATTTCTGAAGTTCTGCGCAGCCTTGACCCGGCAACGACCCTGTTTGTAATCACGTCCAAGACCTTTACCACGCAGGAAACCATGCGCAACGCTCATACCGCGCGCGCATGGCTAGTCCGGCATTTGGGGGAAGCCGCCATTGCCAAACACTTTGTCGCGGTATCCACCAACAGCACGGCGGTAAAAGCCTTCGGCATTGATCCGGCTCATATGTTTGAATTCTGGGACTGGGTCGGCGGACGTTACTCCCTATGGTCTGCGGTTGGCCTATCCATCGCCCTTGCCGTCGGCATGGATGCCTTCACCGAACTTCTGTACGGTGCTCATGAAATGGACGCACATTTCCGGGCGGCCCCATTCTTGGATAACCTGCCGGTCGTGCTGGCCTTAGTCGGTATTTGGAACCACACGGTCTTGGGGGCAAAAACCCGGGCTGTTCTGCCCTATGACCAGTCCCTTGCCCGCTTCCCGGCCTTCCTGCAACAGCTGGAAATGGAAAGCAACGGCAAGCACGTCTGCACGGACGGGACTATCTGTGCCACCAGCACCCAACCCGTCCTGTTCGGTGAACCCGGCACCAATGGTCAGCATTCGTTTTATCAGATGATTCATCAGGGAACACAGGATGTCCCCTGCGACTTTATCGTCGTTGCCCGGTCCCATCATGAATGCGAAGACCATCAGCCCATCCTTTTGGCAAATGCCTTGGCACAGGCAGAAGCATTGATGCGGGGGCAAACCACAGAAGAAGCGCAAAAGGCTCTGCTGGAGCGGGGGCTTTCCGTTACCCGCGCCAAGGCTCTTGCCCCGCACAAAACTTTTCCCGGTAACCGTCCCTCAACCACCTTATTGTTACCGAAACTGACGCCGGAAACCTTGGGCATGCTGATCGCCCTGTACGAGCACAAAGTCTTTGTTCAAAGCGTGATTTGGGGGATCAACGCCTTTGACCAATGGGGTGTGGAGCTTGGCAAGACCCTCGCAAGTTCAATCCTGACCGAGCTTGTCGGTGATGATGCACCTGATGGGCACGACGGTTCAACCACAGCGTTGATTGACTTGGTGCGTGCCTTGCGCTCAACTGATGTGGATACAGAAACCGACCACAGTTAACCCCGGCCCTTGGAGTTGTTGATTTGAGTATTCGTGTCCTGCCCCCCAATCTGGTCAACCAGATTGCCGCAGGTGAGGTGGTGGAGCGCCCGGCCTCTGCCCTGAAGGAAATCGTCGAAAACGCATTGGATGCAGACGCCAGCCAAGTCGAAGTTACTCTGCGTGATGGCGGACGGTCGTTTATTGCCGTAACCGATAATGGCTGCGGTATGACGCCGGATGAATTGCAGTTGGCAGTACAGCGTCATGCCACATCCAAGCTCAACGGTGATGACCTAACATTCATTGATCACTTCGGTTTTCGTGGCGAAGCGTTGCCAAGCATCGGTTCTGTTGCGCGTCTGACATTGACCTCACGCCCGCAGGGGGCCGACACCGCATGGAGCCTGACGATTGAAGGCGGCATGCAACACCCACCGGAACCGGCAGCCCATCCTTTTGGTACGCGTGTCGAGGTTCGGGACCTGTTCTTTGCCACACCTGCCCGACTTAAGTTTCTGAAAACACCGCGAACCGAATCCAGCCATGCCCTTGATATGCTGACCCGGCTTGCCATGGCTCACCCACAGATCGGCTTCAAATTTACGGACGATGGACGAGAAAAACTCAACCTCCGCCCCGAACAAGGGGATTTGTTTGACGCCCGTCTGGCACGCCTGCGCAATATTCTGGGCCGCGACTTTGCGGAAAATGCTGTGCAAGTGGACTTGGTGCGTGAAGACCTGCGCCTGACCGGATATGCCGGATTGCCCACCTTCAACAAAGGCACAGCCAAGGATCAATACCTGTTCGTAAATGGTCGCCCGGTGCGGGACCGTTTACTGTTGGGGGCTGTTCGCGGGGCTTACCGCGATGTGTTGGCCCATGACCGCCATCCGGTTCTGGCCCTGTTTCTGACCGTCGATCCATCCTTTGTCGATGTGAACGTGCATCCGGCGAAATCAGAAGTTCGTTTCCGTGACCCCGGTTTGGTCCGTTCCCTGATTGTATCAGGCTTGCGCAACGCCATTGGTGCCGCAGCACACCGCGCCGTGGATGCCACCGACCATGCCTTATCCCGGTTTCAATCGTTTTCGACCCCCGGTCACCCCGCATCCAATCCGTACCAAAGCCCGCAGCAAGCCCGGACATTTGGCAATCCGCGGACCTCACTGGATGCGTCACTGGCGTTTCAAGCTCCATTATCTCCCCCGGTTCAAACCGGACTGGCCGAAACATCCCCCGGCTGGGACTTGCCACCGGGCGGAGTCGCCCGCGGCAGTAGCTCCCCCGAAGCCAACGAGCCTTACGACAGCGAACCAGTAACAACACCGTCTGATACCGATGGCTTTCCACTGGGGCAGGCACGGGCACAAGTTCACGAAACCTATATCGTCGCACAAACCAAAGACGGCATGGTGATTGTGGACCAGCATGCGGCCCATGAACGCATCGTGCTTGAAAAAATCAAGGCGGAACGGGCCGCTAAGGGTGTCACCCGTCAGGTTCTGTTGCTACCGGATGTTATCCAACTCGAAGAAAGCGCGGTTAATCGCATGACCGCCCGCGCCCAAGAATTGGAAGACCTTGGCCTTGTCATCGAACCGTTTGGTTATGACGCCGTTGTGGTCCGCGAAATACCGGCATTGTTGGGGCAAACTGACGTGCGGGAATTAATCCGTGATCTTGCCGATAGCCTGACGGAATGGGACGATGCCTCTGCCTTAACCGACCGCATTGACCATATCTTGGCGACGATTGCCTGCCATGGCTCGGTTCGATCGGGCCGCCGCCTCAGCATCGAAGAAATGAATGCCCTGTTGCGGCAAATGGAGCAAACTCCCCGCGCCGGACAATGCAACCATGGTCGCCCCACGTATGTCACCCTGCCATTAGCCGACATCGAGAAGCTGTTCAAACGCTAAGAGCTGGCTCCATTAATCGCACACACGCCGTTAACCACTTTTTTCCAAAAAATGGGTTATAATACTGGCTGCATGCCAAAGTGAATGCGCCGTGGAGCCTTGATGGAAAATGACAAATATTAAAAACCAAGATGTCATTCAGCATTCTTTGAAACTTTTTTTCATCCTGTTCATTGCCGTCGGGACTCTGTTCGGTGGCGGCGTTACTTTGCTCTACCAAACTGAGACCAATGAACTTTTGAAAGAAACCAAACAGCAGGAATCCTATTCTCTGGCATTACAGGAAAAATCCATCACCAATATCTTTCAGGAAGTCATCAGTGATCTGGATTTCCTATCCTTGCAAAATGAATTGCAGTCTCTTCTGAAAACAGGGTCAGCCACTGACGTACGATTGATCCAGCGCGAGTACGCGGCCTTTGCCGAAGCCAAGGGGATTTATGATCAAATTCGTTTCTTGGATAGTCAGGGGCAGGAACGCGTACGCATAAACTATACGCTTACAGACGGTGCGACCATCGTTGCGAAAAAATTCCTGCAGAACAAACGTGACCGTTATTATTTTCAAAATACGATTTCCCTATCCAAGGGGAAGGTTTACCTCTCCCCCCTTGATTTAAACGTTGAAAACAATACGGTCGAGACTCCCTATAAGCCTATGATCCGGTTCGGAATTCCGGTTTTCGACACAGATGGAACCAAACAGGGCGTCATCATCCTAAACTATCTGGCCAGTCACCTTTTGAACAACTTTACCCTTGCTGGAACATCAACGGCAAACAGTGCCAGTTTCTTGCTCAACGAGGACGGTTACTGGCTAAAGCACCCCAACCCCGCGCACGAATGGGGGTTTATGCTGCCGGAAAGGCAGAACCAGACCTTTGCAGCGCACTATCCGAACGCGTGGCGGAAGATGCAAACAGAGGAGCACGGACAGTTTTTAACAGACTCCGGCCTGTTCACCTTTATCAAGATTTCACCGTTGGATGAGGGGCAGGCCAAATTACGTCAGACCGGAACAGATCATTCACTGAACCTAAGTGCATCAGCAACCCATGAATGCACATGGTATTTGGTATCTTTCATTGATAATGAAACGTTCGCCCAGCGGCTTGATCAACTGCGATTCAAAGCATTTGCCCTTGGCGCCGGACTATTTGCCTTTGTCGCATTCGGGGCTTGGCATATTGCCCTATTCGTCACCAAACGGAAAATCTATCAAGCTCAGTTGGTCTCCATGGCCCTGTATGACCCTTTGACCAATCTGCCAAACCGTAAATTGTTTTTTGACCGTCTGGAGGCCAGCCTGCAGCATTGTAAACGGTATGACCGTCTATTTGCCGTGCTTTATATTGATTTGGATGGCTTCAAGGCCGTCAACGACCAACACGGTCATGAAGCTGGCGATGCATTACTCATCGCCGTCGGCAAGATTCTGACCGATTGCTCACGGTCTTCAGATACGGTTGCCCGCCTTGGCGGCGATGAATTCGCGCTCATCCTGTCTGAAATCAAAGCCACAGACAACGCAGGCAAGGTCGCAGAAAAGATTATCGCGGCCCTGTCGGCTCCGATCACGCTTCAACAAGGGACCGTAACCATCGGAGCCAGCATCGGCATTGCGGTTTACCCCATGCATGCCACCGCGGGGGAAGAGATCGTAAAAACCGCCGACCAAGCAATGTATCAGGCCAAAAACGGCGGGAAAAATCGCTACGTCATGGGCATTACGCAAGACGCGTCGTAGGGTCAGGTGCGATTAATCGGCCCTAGCCCTAGCCGTTACGAAGGAGCAACGGCTTTCCCATAGCGCAACAGGGTAAAGGCTGACTTGCCATAGGTCCGCCGATCATCTTCGATGAAATCACTGGGCCACTCGGGGAAGTGCTTACTGTCGGTTTCGACAACAATCAGCGCACCCCGCCGCAACCACCCGGCAGAGGCGGCTGACGTCAGAACCTTGGCTTCAATTCCATCGGCATAAGGCGGGTCCAGAAACACCAGCGTGCATGGCACCGACGCACGCGGCAGTCGGGCCGCATCACCACGAATGATTTGGGTTTGTGTGGGGGCATTGACTGAACGCACGTTGGCCTGAAGCACTTTCAACGCATCCGGCCCACGTTCGACAAAAGTGACATGGGCAGCCCCCCGAGACAAAGCCTCAAGCCCCAATGCCCCGGTACCGGCACACAAATCCAGCACCCGCGCCCCAATCAAAGAAAAATCATGGGCCGGATAACGATGGGCAAGAATATTGAACAGGGCTTCCCGCGCACGATCCGTGGTCGGGCGGGTGTCTTGACCTTCCGGTGCGGCTAATGCCTTTCCCCGATATTTGCCGCCGACCAATCTCATGATTTGGACGGCTTGGCGGTACGCGGTTTGGATTGTCCGCGGTTCACTGGCTTGCCACGGCGCGGAGCCTCATCATCGCCGAAATGGTGGGGTTTGGGCTTGCGCTTCTGCACATGTTTTTTCGGTGCTTCCGCCGCAGATTTAGGCTTTGCCTCCGCCGATGGCGATAGCCCCGCACGTTCACGCAGTTTGCGTTCCCGCGACACCGTTGCCTGTGACGGCAGTTTGTCCTTTACTGCGGCACCCAAAGTTTCCTTCAGGGTCTTTGGCGGCAATTCCTCTGCCGCGCCAACGGGAAGATTACCCAAGGCAAACGGACCATAGGCCACCCGAATCAAACGGTTTACCGACACGCCAAGGGCTTCCATCAATCGACGGATTTCACGGTTCTTGCCTTCCGTCAGTGTCACTTCCAGCCAAGTATTTGCCCCTTGCTGGCGATCCACTTTTGCCATAACCGGACCATAGCGCACACCATCCACGGTCATGCCTTTCGCCAGTCGTTCCAGATCGGCATCACGCAGGCGACCAAAGACCCGGACCCGGTATTTGCGGGTCCAACCATTGGACGGCAATTCAAGCTTACGCGCCAATTCCCCATCATTGGTCAGCAGTAATAACCCTTCCGAATTCAAATCCAATCGTCCAACCGAAATCACGCGTGGCATGGATTTCGGCAGGCGGTCAAACACGGTCGGACGCCCTTCAGGATCTTTGTGGGTTGTCACCAATCCGGTCGGTTTGTGGAAACGCCACAGGCGCGGCGGCTCCACCATCGGCAGTGGCTTACCATCAACCACAATCACATCATCGGATGTAACCAGAGTTGCCGGGGTATCAATGGTTTTACCATTGACCTTCACCCGTCCCTCGGCAATGCGTGCTTCCGCATCCCGGCGGGAGCATATCCCAGCACGGGCGATTACCTTGGCGATACGTTCGCCCTTGTGGTCTTTGTCAGTATCAGTCGTATTTTGGGTCATGAATAATCCGCTGCTGCTGCAACAAATGCCCGCAAGATCGCGGCATCCGGTGGCGCAATATGATATTCCGGGTGCCATTGTACACCCAGACAGAATGTTTGTGTCGGCAGTTCGATGGCTTCGATCACACCATCAGGAGCACGCGCAGTAATTTTAACATCAGGGCCAACGGTTTCCACGGCCTGATGATGGGCAGAATTCACGGCGAACACGTCTTGCCCCGCGATGCGGTGCAATAGGCTGCCAGCTTCGGCGGTGACGGTGTGCCCCGGTTCGGTTCGTGGATTGGGCTGTTCATGCATCAAACCACCCTGATCGTGGGGATAAACTTCCGGGACATGCTGAATCAAGGTACCGCCAAGGACCACATTCAACAGCTGTTGTCCGCCACAAATCCCTAAAATCGGCATATTCCGTTCCAAAGCCCCTTTGATCATGGCGAATTCGAACGCAGTGCGCACTTGTTTCAACTGAACCGTCGCGTGCCGTTCTGCTGCCCCGAACAACGCGGGGTCCACATCAAAGGCTCCCCCCGTGATCAGCAGGCCATTAATGCTGTTCAAATACTCTTCTGCAAGGTCGGGATGATGCGGCAAGGGCACAGGCAGCCCCCCAGCCTCAACAACGGTATCGCAGTAATTCTGGCGCACCGCGTACCACGGCATCTGCGAATATCCGCCGCCTTCCTCGTGATCAAGGGTAATGCCTATTCGTGGTCGCATGGGGCCTCCTGCTTTGCACGATACCGCCCCCATGCACATCATACATCAGGGCGAAGTTCCGCCCCCGTTGCATCGGCTGTGATGATACGGGAGGTGTCTGTTTCATCCTCGTCATAGCGCGGCACGGCGCCGCCCGCAACCCTCTGCCCCAATTGCCACGGCGGCAATTCGCCGGAAATCCGCGCCCCGGATACGCGCATGAAATCCTTTACGGTAAACAAAAGCACTGTTTGTTCCATGGACATCGGCAGGTTTTCCAAGGTCGGCGGCAGGGTTGGCGTTTCTTCCCGCCAGCCTGAAATGGCAAGTACCGGAGCATCAGGATAAGGAATAAAGACTTCTTCAGCCTGCAAAGCCTGCTGCACAACAAGTGTCGCCAAATGTCCGGGCCCCATATACCTGCGAATCGGCATATCGTCACCGGGCGATGTCCGCAACCACCGCGGCAAACCATCACGCACCGGACGCATAGCCGTTTGTAAAGCGGTTTCAACGTCTTCTTTTGTCCACGCCGTTGCGCCCTTTTGGCGGAACTCTTCCGGTTTACGCGGCGAGGCATGCATCAACGGATCGTCCATCAGTGGGGCAATTGCCGCAGAAAATTTGGAAGCCGGTTCGGCAAAGCGATTTAGCTCCCTGCGAAAGGACCGAATCAAACGACGACACAGGGCTGAGACGGAAATTTCCTTACGTTGAGGATAGGAATAAAACAAATTGGGGTTACTGGCGGCTGCCTCTGGAAATAATTTTGCAGCTGCCACATCCGGGCGCAATTCCGCCGCACGCAACAACTGCACCGCACCCTGTGCCCCCATAAAGTGGGCGATGTACAATTCCTCGGGCGTGATCACGCGTTTCAGGGACCGACGCAATTGCTGGGAATTCTCCCGCGTATATTCCGCCGCCAACTGGGACGCCAGCACCGGATTATGCCGCAGGTTCAGAATCAATTCACCATCATCGGATTTGGGAACATACAAATATCCACGGGAAGATCGGCGGATTAACGGCACCAGATCGGCATAGCCATACGTTTCACCATGGCGGCGAAATAGTTCCAGCCACGTTTGCCGGGTAAACTGAAAAATACCGGCGGCACTGGACGCTGCGGCGTCGGCATGAACGTCAAAACCGCTTTCCCGATACGCTTTTGCCAAAAGGTAAGGCAATGCCACCCCAGTGGTTTGGCTTGCATGACGGATTGCTTGCAACACGCGTCGGTCTACGGCTGTACCTGCCAACGCCACGGTTGTATTGACCGGGTGCGCGGCTTCCGCCGTTTCCACATCGGCACAAGATACCCGTGCCGTCAGGACCAAAACCAGTCCAGCCAGCATCGGCAATAGCCGCAATGCGTTATGTCGTTGCCTTTCCCTCATGATCACAGGATATCCGCAATAGTGTTAGGATTCTCTAAATCCGTTCCAGAAAACACTGGACCCATCGACAAAATCCCACCATCAATGTGTTCATGACACAAAAACTTATAAAAAACCTGCCGGAACATCGCCCCTCAGGCATCATGGATCATGCCTTATGGCTGGCTCGGTCTGCGGCAAAGTGTGGGGAAGTCCCGGTTGGTGCCGTTGTCATCAACGGGCAAACCGGAAGAATTATTGCAGCCGCAGCCAACCGCACAGAAACCGACAATGACCCGACGGCGCATGCGGAGATTCTGGCTATTCGTGCCGCAGCGGCAGCAATTGGTGCGCCGCGACTGCCTGACTGTGACCTGTATGTCACTTTGGAACCTTGCGCTATGTGCGCCACCGCCATTGCCTTTGCCCGCATTCGTCGCCTGTACTTCGGTGCATTTGATCCCAAAAGCGGTGGGGTTGACCATGGCCCACGGATTTTCCAGCAGCCCACCATCCATCACGCACCGGAAGTTTATGGCGGTATCCGCGAAACAGAATGCGCAGCCTTATTGCGGGACTTTTTCAACGCCTGCCGATAATCCTGATCCCATGACCGCATAGTTGTTTTCGCAAACAAAGCGCGTAATGTTATGAGACCACACCGACGGTTTTTACGACAAGGACATATGCTATGCTGTTACCAATCCTGAACTGCCTCAAATTTCGGGGGCCAAAAGCCTTAATGGTATTGGTGATAGCACTAGCAACTGGATTCCTGCCTGCTCCGTCAGCACAGGCTGCCGAAGGTGGTGGAGGCAAAAAATCCGCGTTTGGCCCCGGTGAACACGAACTACAACTGCCGCCAATTTGGATACCGGTCAACATCCATAAAAATCGGTCCGGTGCTCCGCAATACGCACCGGTGACGGTTACTCTGATCTCTCGTGACGGCGGCATGATGAACATGTGTTACCGCCTGCCCTACATTACCGAAGCCTTGGTGTTCGCCCTGCACGAGACAGATGTAAAAATGGATCGTCAACGAAATATAGACACCTCCGGCCTGAGTGGGGTGCTGCTTGACGCCGCCATTAAGGTCACTGACCGCAAAACCGTCAAATCAATCAAGGTTGTCAGCGGCACGCCACACCCCACAGCATCCAATCAGGATATGCTGGGCCTGTGCCGATAGGAAACGCACCATGCGCCGACTGACACCCGAAGATCACTCCCGCCTATCCAACCAACAGCCTCGCACATGGCAACGCATGCTGTCAGGGCGGCGACTGAACCTGATTGACCCGTCACCATTGGATGTTGAAATCCACGACATCGCCTTGGGCCTATCCCGCAACACCCGTTGGAATGGTCAGACCATTGGTGACCATGGCTGGTCTGTCGCCCAGCACTCCCTGCTGGTGGTCGACATTCTGCAACGGCAACAGCCGGAAAGCCCAAACTGGGTTTTATTGGCGGCTCTATTGCATGATGGTGCCGAATACGTGACTCATGATTTGATCACCCCATTGAAAGCCGCAGTAGGTGACGTCTTCCGTGTGATTGAGGATCGCTTACAAGGTGCTATTCATCAGGCATTTGACCTACCGGTTGCCCTGCCCCCTCACATTAAGAACGCGATCAAACACGCTGATCTGATCGCCGCAGCAACCGAAGCCGTACAACTTGCCGGATTTTCTGCTGAAGAAGTCAAATCCATTTTGCGCATTCAGGAAAAACCTTGTCCCACAACCATTTTGGCACCCTGGCCGTCCGCCAAAGCCCACGATGAATACTTGAAACGGTTCGGACAATTGTATAAAGCGCACCGTCATACCCGCCAGAATGTAAACTTCGTATGAAACGGTAGCGAATTAAGGTTCTAATGTGCCGCCAGCCACACTATACTTCGCCGCCATGATGCGGGGACTCACACGATACGTTTTCAAACAGCTAGGCATCGGCATGATTTTGATCACTGCCGGACTGTCCATTTTGCTGTGGCTTAGCCAGTCATTGCGCTTTATTGACATGATCGTCAACAAAGGGCTGTCGGTTGCTGTCTTCTTGAAACTGACTATGTTGCTGTTGCCTGGATTCCTGATGGTGATTCTGCCGATCGCCATGTTTGCCGTCACGTTGTTTATTTACAATAAACTCACTACGGACCGTGAACTTGTGGTCATGCGTGCCGCAGGCATGAGCCAATGGCAACTGGCAACGCCAGCCATGATACTGGCTACAATTGTTTGTGTTCTTTCCTATACCCTGACCCTGTGGGGGGGGCCATATTCCGTTAAATCCTTCCGGGAATTGCAGTGGGAAATCCGTAACGATGTTTCGCACCTTGTCCTGAAGGAAGGGGAATTTACCGAACTTGGCAGGAATACAGTAGTCTTTGTTGCCGAGCGCGAAGGCGATAACGTCCTGAAGGGCATTTTGCTGTCGGATAACAGCAATCCCGACAAACAAGTCACGGTAATGGCAGAACGTGGTGCGTTGGTTGTCGGCACCGCCGTTCCCCGCCTGCATTTGGTCAATGGCAACCGTCAGGAATATATTCCGAAAGATCAATCTTTCAGTATTTTGTATTTCGATTCCTACACAACCGAATTCGGCGAATCCAAACAAGCCACGGAAATCCGTTTCCGTGATGCGCGCGAACGGTCACTACAGGAACTATTCACCATAGAAGAAACACCACAGCTTGACGCAAACAATATCCGCCGTTTCCGGGTTGAAGGTGTGCAGCGCTTGCTTTTGCCGCTGCAAGTGATCGGCATGACCCTGTTGGCTTTGTACGGCCTGCTTGGTGGGTCTTTTAACCGCAGGGGTCAAGCACAACGCGTCATTTTCAGCATCGTCCTAATGGTTGCTTTTCAGGCCATTGCCCTTGGCGCAAACAATCTTGCCAGCAGGTCTTTATCATTCCTGCCGATTTTGCCACTGTTGACTACTTTGCTCATTGCAATTCCTGCCTATTTGCTGTTTGTCGATCGTAGCCCCAAAGCCCGTAAGCCCAAAAACAGTGGAGAGCCATTGTGAGGACAATTCGTCGCCCCCATGTCCAGCTGGTTCTCAGCCTCTCTGCCGCGTTGATGGGATATACCGCCATCACGCCAACGGCTTTTGCCCAAAATGTCCGAACTGCGCAAGGTGACCAAAATCCCGTGGCCTTGCAGGCTGATGAGGTCACCCACGACCGCACTTTGGACATCGTGACCGCTCGCGGCAACGTGGAAATCAATCAGGCGGGTCAAACCCTGTATGCCAACACCGTCAGCTATAACGTCAATCAGGACATGGTTACGGCATCCGGCAATGTGTCATTGGTCTCGGCAACCGGGGAAGTGGTGTTCGCCGACCACATGACCTTAAGCGGTTCTATGAAACAGGGGGCGTTGGATAATCTGCTTCTGGTCTCTGCCGACCGCTCCCGTACCATTGCCCGCAAAGGACGGCGTTACATCGGGGCAAAGGGACAACAGGTCAATGCATTAGACAATGCAGCCTATACGGCCTGTGACTCATGCACTGCCGATGGCACCCCCCTATGGCAGATCAAGGCCTATCACATCACCCATGATGAGGCCGAAAAAGTGGTCGAATATGACCATGCCTTTCTGGAACTGTTTGGCATTCCGGTCGGCTACACGCCCTACTTGTTCCATGCGGACCCAACAGTAAAACGACGTAGCGGCTTGCTTTTCCCGTCATACGGCAGTTCCGGCTACCTCGGGATGTTTTACCGCCACCCTTATTACTGGGTTACATCACCGCATTCGGACGTGACCATCACGCCAATCCTGACATCCGATGCACCGTCGGTTCTTGCGGTTGAATATCGCCAAAACTTTGAAGACGCACAATTCGTTATGGATTTCAGTGGTCGCGCCGGTGGCAACGATTCCGGTGAAAACGATCCCAATGATGACAGCAGTAACGCGGAACGCGGGCACCTGAACTTTAAGGGACAATGGCATATCAACAACACCTGGCGGGCCAAAGCCGATCTGCACATGGTGTCTGATGATGACTATCTTGATCGCTATAAATTGCCGGGACACGAGGACTACCAAACCAATACAATTGATTTGGAAGCTTTTGCCGGCGACGACTACGCCAAGATCGGCATGCTGAGCTTCCGGGAAATGCGCACTCTGAACTCACCGCCTAGCAATCCGATGGCCGCCCCAAATATGGAATGGACGCATCTGAGCCAGCCGGGTCGCAAGGGTGGCTACTGGACCACATCCTTGTCACTGGGGTCCATACTGCGCACTGATGGGGACGACCCCGAAAGCACCCGCCTGTCTGCCCATACGGCATGGACACTGCCCTACGTTGCACCTTCAGGTGAACACTATACCCTGACCACATCCCTACGTGGGGATGCCTATAATGTTCGGAATTACACCAAAGACGACGGGTCTGAATTCTCTGGCAATACGGGACGCATCATCCCCGAGGTATCCATGCGGTGGAGCTGGCCGTTCTCCAACGCTGGGACATCAACAACACAGGTAATTGAACCGGTTATCATTGCTTCCGCATCACCTTACGGCGGCAACCCGGATGATATCCCCAATGAAGATAGTCAGGACTTTGAACTGAACGTAGCAGATGCACTGCGATCCGATCACTATAACGGCTATGATCGTGTCGAAACTGGCCCGCGTGTTGCCTATGGCCTGAACTGGAGCGCGTATGACAACGCATCGGACTCCCGCATGTCGGCAACACTGGCCCAGACCTATCGCACACATGGGGATAACATTTACCCAGAAAGCCGTGGCCTGAAACGTGGATTGTCCGACATCGTGGGTAGCATCAGCTATGACCATAGCAATCTGTTCGATGCCGAGTATCGGTTCCGCCTTGACCAGAATAATTTTGACTTTGTCAGCAATGACATCACCGCATCCGGTGGCACCGACATGTTGCGGCTTGGGGTTTCGTATTTGAATCTTCGTGATGAAAACGATTTGTCCAACGACCAAGTTGAAGACGTGGAACAAATTTCCTTCTCTGCCAGCTCGAAACTGACCAAATTCTGGTCAATTTATGGGGCAACAAACTACAGCATTTCCAGTGACGATGATGACAAAGGCCCATTGTCCATGTCCACGTATGCCCAATACGAAGACGAATGTTTTACATTTAGGCTGAAAGCGTCCAAAGATTACACGACCGATGAGAATGATGACGACAGCGGGCTGACCGTAATGATGACACTTGTCTTCAAGCCGCTTGGCGAAGCAAACTATAACTTCTGATAATTGTGAACGGGTACTTATCATGATACGAACCGCGCGCCTTGGAACGACCCTTTCCTCCCTGCTGCTGGCGGTCACGCTGACACTCACAGCCCTGATGCCGTCCGCAACAACGGCCCATGCTCAGAGTTCTGCCCTTAGGATCGCTGCGGTCGTCAATGATGACATTGTATCGGTTATGGACCTGACTATGCGCCTGCGACTGGCGCTGCACAGTTCCCGTATGCCCAGCACGCCAGAGAACCAGCAACGTCTGGCGCCACAAGTTTTGCGGTCTCTGATTGACGAACGCCTGCAAGAACAAGAAGCAAAAAAACTGAATGTCAGCCTCAGCGATGAAGACCTGAACGCTGCCTTGCGGAATATTGAACAAAGCAATGGCATGCGACCGGGCGATTTGCAGCGGCTTGCAGCATCTATTGGCCTGCCATTTTCTGTCATTGAAGACCAAATTCGCATCAGTGCGCTTTGGGCCAAAACGGTCGGACGCAAATACGTCAGCCAATTGCGCATCACCGATGAAGACGTGAACGATCGTCTTCGGCAAATGGAAGAAAACCTTGGCAAGCCCGAACATCTGGTATCGGAAATCTATCTGCCGTTTGATGCTTCCGACAACCCGGAGCAGCTTAAGAATCTGTCCCACGAATTGGTACAGCAATTGCGACAAGGTGCGCCGTTTGTCGCAGCTGCTCGCCAGTTTTCCCGCAGCCCGACAGCTTTGGACGGCGGCATGTTGGGCTGGGTTCCGCAAGGCCAATTGGAAGCAGAACTGGATCGTGCACTTGCCGGCATGAAAGAAGGCGATGTCTCTGACCCGATCCGTACCAGCAGCGGTTACTACATCCTAAATCTTCAGGCCCGCCGCACAGTAAGTGCACCAGACCCGAAACAAGCCCGTTTGAGCATCAGTCAGATCAAGCTGCCCTTGTCCGGCGATAAATCCCTGTCGTCCGGTGACCAAGCCAAGGTGGTAGACTATATTTCCAAGTCTTTGCGCGGCTGTCAGACATTTGACGCCTATGGCAAAACGCTGGGCACCCCCGGCACGGGACCTTTGGGCAGCCTGAAAGTCTCGGAATTGCCGCAAAGCATCGCCAGTGCGGTCAACGGATTGAAAGTCGGCGAGCCAAGCCAGCTTTTGTCCCTTGGCGGCGTGGACACGATCCTGATGGTATGTGAACGCATCCTGCCAAATGTATTACCGACGAAAGATCAAATCCGAGGGCAAATTCAATCCGAACGCCTTGCCCGCAATGCAGATCGCCTGTTGCGTGACCTTCGCCGTTCGGCTGTGATTGACGTGCGTATCTGATGACTGTTGGTCATCGCATCGCTCCCCCTGTGCTGAGCATGGGGGAGCCAGCTGGGATCGGACCAGATCTAATTTTGCAGGTTTGGCAATTGGCTCAAGACCGGAAAGATATACCGCCTTTTGCCGTAATTGCCGACCCCAAGGTTCTGGAACTGCGCAGCCATCATCTGGGGATTTCAGTACCGCTGCATATTTGCCCGGAAGACGGTAATTTGGAAGCTGTTGCCTGCACATTTCATCAGGCCCTGCCTGTCATTCCCATTGCCACGAAACACCCTGACGTAATGGGAATGCCATCGGTTGATAATGCTGCCGCTGTTACCGGAGCCATTGCCCACGGCGTCAAATTGTGCCAATCCGAGGCCGCGTCTGCACTTGTCACCTTGCCAATTCATAAGGCTGTTTTAACCTCTGCCGGGTTTCCTCACCCCGGTCATACGGAATACCTTGGACAACTGGCAGGACCGGGACACCAACCCATCATGATGCTGGCGTGTCCGGGACTGCGCGTGGTGCCATTGACTGTCCACTGTGCTTTATCAGAAGTCCCCGAACGTCTGGGCCGCACTCCAATCCGTCGAATTGTGGAAAGTGTCCACAACGCGCTACAGCGGGATTTCGGGATTTCAAAACCACGCATGGTATTGGCTGCCCTCAACCCCCATGCTGGCGAAGACGGAACCATGGGAACGGAAGACAGGGATCTTTTGACTCCAATTGTGCAAGGGTTGCGACAAGATGGCTATGAAATCGTTGGCCCTCTACCTGCCGATACCCTATTTCACGCGGCGGCGCGGGAAACTTACGACGTCGCATTGTGTACGTACCATGATCAAGCCCTCATCCCGTTAAAAGCACTGGATTTCTTTGGTGGCGTTAACGTGACATTGGGGCTGCCATTTATCCGCACATCACCGGATCACGGCACAGCCCTATCCCTTGCTGGAACTGGGGCTGCCCACTCCGGCAGTCTGATTGCTGCCATTCAAACCGCCTGTAGCATGGCGGAACAACGCTTCAAGGCTACCAACCAATGACCGATACGCTTCCCCCCCTTCGTGAGGTCATTGCTGACTTCGACCTGCGCGCCAAAAAGAACCTGGGTCAAAATTTCCTGTTGGACCTGAACCTGACCTGCCGTATTGCCCGCTCGGCCGGGCCGCTAGATCAGGGGACCATCATCGAAATCGGCCCCGGTCCGGGGGGCTTGACCCGGGGCCTGTTGCTGGAAGGGGCACAAAATCTGGTTGCGATTGAGCGGGATGAACGCTGTCTTCCAGCTTTGGCGCAGATAGCCCAAGCCTACCCCGGCAAACTGCGGGTCATTTCCGAAGATGCCCTACAGATTAACCCCGCAGATTTGGGCCCAGCACCGCGACGAATTGCCGCCAACCTGCCCTATAATATTGGCACCACGCTGATTACCAAGTGGCTGGAAAAACCGGAAGATTACAGCAGCATTACGGTTATGCTGCAAAAAGAGGTGGTCGAACGCATTGTCGCCACTCCGGGCAACAAGCACTATGGTCGCCTCAGCGTCCTATGCCAATGGCTGTGTCAAGTGGGGCATCTTTTCGACGTACACCCATCAGCATTCACACCACCACCGAAGGTGACATCGGCCATTGTGCGCTTGGAACCCAGAGCCGAACCGTTGGCCCCCGCTCCACGCAAAGTGCTTGAACAAATCACTGCCGCTGCATTTGGGCAACGGCGCAAAATGCTGCGGGCCAGCCTGAAAAGCATGGGTGGGGCCGAGTTATGCGAAGCCGCGGGGATTGACCCGCAACTGCGGGCCGAGGCACTGTCCATTGCGGATTTCTGTGCACTGGCCCGCTGTTATGCGGAACGAAACGGCGAGTAAGCCTGAGGGACTATTCGTCGTCTTCGTTGCCGCGCATGCTGGCAACAAAGTCGTGCATCCCGATCAAACGGGCGCGTTTTTGGCGTTCGGCGCGCAGGATTGTCGTTGCTTGATCCGTGCTGCTATCCGCATCTTTATTGATGATAATGTAATCGTACTCAATCCAATGGCTCATTTCGTCCGTAGCCTTGGACATGCGGAGTTGGACCACATCATCCGGGTCACTTGCGCGAGACCGCAGTCGCCGTTCCAATTCCACCATTGACGGCGGCAATACGAATACACGCACCAAATCCATGGGCATGCGTTCTTCCAGTTGTTGCGCCCCTTGCCAATCGATATCAAACAACACGTCCTTACCGCGTTGCAAGCAGTCTTCAACCGGCTTCTTTGGCGTTCCATAAAAATTACCGAAGACTTTGGCATGCTCCAAAAGCTCGCCATTTTCCTGCATCTCTGCAAATTTTTCGCGGGTAATGAAGTGGTAATCCTGACCATCGACCTCGCCCGGACGCTGTGGGCGCGTCGTCACGGAAATCGACGACACCAAGTCTGGATCATTTGCCAAAAGATTTCGGGCAATCGTCGTCTTTCCCGCACCAGACGGGGACGATAGAACCAACAACAGCCCGCGACGGCTGACCAGCGAAGACGGCGAGGAATTGGGCGTGGATAACGGCATTTGAGTCCTATTCGATGTTTTGAATTTGCTCACGCAAACGATCTATAACTGTTTTCAATTCAAGCCCCACCGCCGTCAACTTGCTGTCAGAAGACTTGGAGCACAACGTATTGGCCTCGCGATTGAATTCCTGACACAGGAAATCAAACTTGCGACCAATTCCTTTGCCCTGTGCCAACAATTCACGGGCACTGACCACATGAATCTTCAGGCGATCCAGTTCTTCACGAATGTCATAGCGGGTAGCCAGAATAGCCAATTCTTGTGCCAATCGATCCGATGAAATTTCGGACTGGGTCTCCATCATCTCGTGGACCTGACGTTGCAGGCGGGCTTTTATGGCATCACTGCGGGCGGCAGAGCAATCCTCCGCCTGCTGTATCAAGCCGGAAATATCCGCAATCAGGCCATCCACAACGTCGTAAAGCTTGGCGCCTTCCTGTGACCGGGCGAGCAAAAGCTCTGCTACCACGGCATCCAATGCCTGACGCAGGCATGCAATCACAACCTCTGAATTATCTTCCACGGTCTGGACCGGGTCTGCGGCCTCGATCACGCCCTTGACCTGCAACAACCCGTCAAAGGTCGGCTTACTCAGCGCATCAGGGTGGCGACGACACCAGTGTTTGGTTTGCTCCACAAGGGTTTGCAGCCAATCTTCGTTAATTTGCCACGCGGCCTGCGCAATATCGGTTCTGATTTGCAGCGAAACATGGACAGAACCACGAACAAAACAGCCGGACAAAGCTTCACGAACCTGCTTTTCAAGGCTATCCATACCGGATGGCAAACGGCAGCGGATATCCAGCCCCTTGGTACTGTTGACGCTGCGAATATCCCAGACCCACTCCAGCCCAAGGCTGTCATCCCGTCCTTCGGATCGGGCATAACCTGTCATACTCTGTAAAGGAGCCGTATCTTTTGCTGTCATGGTCGCTCCGTTATGTCTACGGTGGTAATCGTGTCAGGTTTATACCTGCGTTGCCGTCATCTGTCACCCTTACGCCGCTGCTTTATTAAAGAAGATTATCCATGGTTTGTCACCCTTCCGTCATTGTCATCACCGGCGCGTCCAGCGGCCTTGGTGCGGCCTTAGCACGGCACTATGCGGCCCCCAAGCGCAGCATACACCTGTTCGGTCGCGATCAAGACAAGCTTCGAATCGTTGCCGATCAAATCATCGGCAAAGGCAGCACCGCGCATTGCCATGCGGTCGATGTGCTGAACCGTGATGCCATGCAGGCGACCCTGCATGCTATTGATCAGGAAACACCGATTGATCTTTTGATCGCCAACGCCGGGATCTCTGCGGGGACCAGTGGCGGCAACGAAAGCAACGCACAAACACGCCAGATTTTTGATACCAATCTGACCGGGGTTCTGAATACAGTTCTTCCGGTTTTGGAGCGCATGCAAAATCGGCAGCATGGGCAAATTGCTTTGATGTCGTCCATGGCAAGTTTCCGGGGGCTTGGCAGTGCGCCCGCCTATTGCGCTAGTAAAGCTGCCGTACGGACATGGGGGGAAGCCCTCCGCAGTGATGCTGCCAAGGATAACGTTCATATCAATGTGATCTGTCCCGGCTTTATCCGCACACCTTTGACCGACTGCAACACATTCAGCATGCCCTTTTTGTTGGAACCAGAGCAAGCAGCCCGCATCATACAAAAGGGTTTATCCAAAAACCGCGGGCGGATCATTTTCCCATGGCCCATGATACCCATTGCCTGGCTTTTACGCGCATTGCCAGATGGCTTGCTGACTGCACTGTCGCGTACCCTGCCAAGGAAATAACCTTTGCTAAATTTGCCACCTCTTGGCATTCAACGTATGATTGGCATATGTACTTTGTAGATAAAGCGATGCAACAGCACAAAGGCGGTGCCAATGCTACAAGCAACACATAAGCTCATAGCAAGGCAAAAAATACGACTACTGCTCAGCAGCATCCTTATTTTTTGTCTCAGCCTCGCCTTAGGCATTTTCATCATCGTTCTGGAACGGGATTACCTACAGGAACGTCTGCGAACTTCGGTTTCCCACCATGCCGTCGATGTTGCCTCGCGGTTACAGTCAGAAATCAATGCAAACGTCTTTCTGGCGAATGGCTTGATTGCCCTGATTACTGCCTATCCCCGCGAATACGAGAACCGGATACAATCTGCATTAAAGTCTCTGCACGATATCAGCCCAAATCTACGCAATATTGGCATTGCCCCGAATAACCGGATTGCACACGTGTATCCGGTCGAAGGGAATGAAGCCGCCATCGGTCTACATTACCCGGACATACCGTCACAATGGCCTGCGGTCCAAAAAGCCATTGAAACCCGCAGCACGGTTCTGGCCGGCCCAGTAAACTTGGCACAGGGGGGCATTGCCCTCATCAGCCGCACACCTGTTTTTTTGGATGGCGGCGATTACTGGGGCGTTATCAGCTTGGTTATCAACATAGAGCAGCTTTTGCGGGATGTTTACGGTGACCTGCACCGTATGGATATTAGCTATGCCGTACGCAACACCAACCCGTTGAGGCTGGACAATGCCATGATCTATGGCGATCCTGTTTTATTCGCACAAGACAGCATTCAAATCCAACTGCGAGTTCCCGGTGGGGCATGGCAACTGGCTGCCATGCCAACTGCAGGCTGGCATGGAAACCGTGGATTAATAAACGTGCTCTATGCCGCCGCCGTACTCCTCAGCATTTGCCTATCGGTAATTTGGTATGTGTTGCAGCAACAGCGTCTTCGCGTGCAGGCCAGCGAACTGTATTTGCGCACCATCATGCAAACGACCAACGATGGCCTTGTCGTTGCGGATGAAAACGGTGTGATTCAGCTGATGAATGCGGCTGTTGAAAACATATCCGGCTATACGATCGACGAAGTTTGTGGTCAGTCCATATCGACCCTGCTTCCCCACAACTCTGATGAACTGACCAAATGGCTGTTTGGGCATGCACAGCAGGAAGGCGAGAATACACAACACAGAATCGTCATCCGCCACAAGAATGGTCATAAAGTTCCGGTCGAGATCACCATCGCAGAGGCTGTTCTCGACAAACAAATCTTATACATCAGTGCGCTTCGCGAAATTTCCGAACGTCTGCGCTTGGAAAAAAGACTCAAGGCGATGGCAAACACAGATAGCCTGACTGGGGTCTTCAACCGCAGAGCCATTGAAAATGTAAGCCAACGGCAATTCAAGTTCTCTCGTCGCACCGGAGCACCTTTTACCATTCTGATGCTTGATCTTGACCACTTCAAAACCGTCAATGACTCCTATGGTCATAAGGTCGGTGAC
>JAALLQ010000105.1_pt1 | contig 27978 bp, 25 predicted proteins | sample 7245921 | NCBI WGS metagenome assembly JAALLQ01 (sample SAMN13049200, study PRJNA578106) | oil field metagenome | isolation source: filtered produced water from oil reservoir B7 | place: USA:offshore Texas | collected 2016 | reverse complement strand
TCTTATTTTCCCGCACCATGAAAATGAAATTGCCCAGTCCACATGCGCGCATGGTCACGGCACTTTCGCCAAATACTGGATGCACAACGGCTATCTAATGGTCGAAGGTGAGAAAATGTCCAAGTCCTTGGGTAATTTCTTCACGGTGAAAGACCTGCTGGAAAAAGCTCCGGGGGAAGCCATTCGCTTGTGCTTGATGTCGACCCATTATCACCAGCCGCTGAATTGGACTGATGATGGTCTCCGGCAGGCAAAGCAGGCTTTGGACAAGTTTTACACCGCGCTGACCCGGGTCGAGGATATCGATGCTTCCGGTGTAGATGCTGCGGAAGAAATCAAGCCCATCATTAATGCCTTGTGTGACGATTTGAATGCTCCGGCGGCAATCGCCGTGATGCATGATCTTGTGGGACGCCTGAATAAATCAGAAGAACCGTCGGATCAGGCCGTTCTGAAAGCTGCCTTGTTGCAAGGGGGCAATCTGCTTGGGTTGTTGCAACATTCTCCCGAAGTGTGGCGCAAAGGCAATGTCGAGCAAGCGCAAGGCGGGTTGAGTGACGCGGAAATTGAGTCCCTCATTGCCGCAAGAAACGCAGCACGTAAAAATCGGGACTTTGCAGAAGCTGACCGTATTCGTGATTTGTTTGCCGACAATAAAATTGTTTTGGAAGATGGGCCGTCTGGTACTCAGTGGCGTCGTGCTTGACCCCTGACCCTAAGTTTGAATGTACAAACAGACCGGAACCCCGTTTCTTCTGAGGCCAGTTTCAGAAGAAGCGGGGTTCCTGCGCTTTGAATATTATACGGAATATCTTTTCGTTTTGTGATTTTTCGGATTTAATGTTGCGGTGTGTAGTTAAGTGAGGAGTGGCTTCGCGTGGTCGGGTTGAACAACACAGTGGCTGGTGTTGCCTCTGGGGATGGTGAAACTGTGCGTGTGCTTTTGGTGCAGCAGGATCAACTGTCTACAAAGCATATCCACGCGTTCCTGACCGAAGACTTGTCTCGGCCCATTGTGCTTGATTATGCGTTGGATGTTGCCTCTGCCTTGTTGTTGATGGCGAATACAGATTATCACGCCATTATTCTTGATATGGATTTGCCGGATTGCCGCAATTTGGAAGGGGTTCGTCGCGTTCTTGCCCACGCCTTGGATACTTCGGTAATTTTGTTGACCGATACCCAAGACGATAAAGTCATTCAGGAAGCCTTAAGGCTTGGTGCTCAGGATCATTTGGAAAAGTCCGGTTTAAGTGGTTTGCAATTGCAGAGTGCCGTGTATCAGGCCTTTGCTCGACGTGAGTTTACATCGTCTGAAAATGCCTATGATTTTGCGCGGCGGCTTTTGCAGTGCTCCAACAACTCAATTCTTGCCATTTCACCGGAAAACCAAGGTGTTGAAACGGTTGAAACCGTTTGGCGGGTCATTGTTGCCAACCTGAATTCTCGTCGTCTGCTGACGCAGTCTACCCGCGATTTGGAAGGGCAGTATCTGCACCATTTCTTGTCTGAACCTCTGTACGGGATTTTGGATGAGATGCTGAGCCAAATTCTGAAACAGGGAGAAGTTCGCGGGGCACAGTTTAAATGTCCGCAACAGGGAAAGTGGCTCCAGTTTGATGGTGTTCGGACGGCCTTGGGGGTTGTGGTCATCATCACTGACATTACGGCGATCAAGGGTCGTGAAGAAGAGTTGATCGCTGCCCGCGCCGCAGCCCAAAAAATACTGGACGAGAAAACGACCATCCTTGCGGCGATGTACGATAAATTGCCGGGGGCGTTGAACCGGGTCATCGGACGTTTGGATGCTGCCGCTGGATATGATGGGCGAAGAGTAAGTGGCAAGACTGCTCAAACCAATCTGAGTGGAGCCAGAGCCGAGCTTGCAACGCTTTTATCCGATGTGCAGGGCTTGGTATCAAAAGGACCAAGTGCTGGTTTTGCCTATATGGGGACCAATTATTTTACGGTTCTGGAAATGTCCCCGGATTTATCCGCTGTGGTTAGTGCGGACGATGGCAAGATTCAATTTATGAACCGGGTTGGCCGAGACATCCTTGGTTACACCGATACCGAGGCTATGGATAAGCTGGCCTTCCATGACTTCGTTCCAGAAGACTATGCGGTGTTGTTCGAGGACAATATGTCGGCTTTGCGTGCGGAATCTGCACGGGTGCCAATGCATTTGATTCGTAAGGATCGACGGCTTGTGGATGTGGAGTTACAGGTCATGGCCTGTCCTGCCGCAAATTTGGAAGAGTGGCAGGGACGTGACATGGTTCTGATTTCGGCGGTGGATACCACCCGTCGTAATCGCGCATCACGCCGAATCATTGCACGCGAAGAACAGCTGCGCAAAATCATGGATAACGTGGCCGATGCCATCGTAGTGGTTGATGAGAATGGCAGCATCGAGACCCTGAACAGGTCGACAGAAACCATGTTCGGAGGATCGGCCCGTGATTTGGTCGGTAAGTCCGTGGGGCGTTTGCTTGTCGGCGGTGAGGGGACATTGCCTTCGCGTCAATTGGATATCTTTTTGCAGGGCGGGTCACCCTCACGAATTTCTGGGTGGCGGCGACAAACTGCGGTGAAAAATAACGGTGACGAATTCCCCATTGAGATAGCGGTCCGGGACCTTAATCTGGGCGAACGTCATCTGTATATTGGTTTGATCCGTGATATTTCTGAACGTGTCGCATACGAAGAAAACATCCTGTATATGGCGACACACGATCTTTTGACCACGCTGTCAAATCGCGCCAACTTCCATGAAGACCTGCGTAAGGCTTTGGAAAAGGCGATCAAGACCGAAGGCCGCTTTGGTCTGATGTTCTTTGATCTGGATAGCTTCAAATCCATCAACAATTCCTATGGGCACCTTGTCGGTGACCGGGTGTTGTCTGTGTTTGCCAAGCGGTTGATGCAGTGCCTTGATAAACGCGCACGTATTGTTGCCAGATTGTCGGCGGATGAATTCGTTGCCTTGATCGAAGAAACCAACGGTGCGGAAGAATTAAAAACGTTGGCCCTGAATGTCAGTCATGCCATTCAGACACCTGTTATCATTAATCATCACGACATTCGGGTAACGTGCTGTATTGGTATTGCGGAGTATCCTTCTGCCGGAAATAATTCCGAGGCTTTGATCCGCAGTGCCGAGTACGCCGTGCGTACGGCGAAGAGCCTTGGTCGCGCCTCCATTCAGGTGTATGACGAAACACTCAGCAGCAAATTTATTCGGCGGCAGCGGCTTGAAACTGCCATGGCAACAGCTTTAGAAACCGATCAGTTTACCCTTTACTACCAGCCGAAAATTTCATTAGCCAGCCGCGAAATCGTTGGAGCTGAGGCGCTGATCCGGTGGAATCACCCCGAATTTGGCTTGGTGTCTCCTGCGGAATTTATTCCCATTGCTGAAGAAACCGGATTTATTCGCGAACTAGGCAATTGGGTGCTGGGCCGAGTCTGTAAAAATTTGCGTGATTGGCGGGAAAACGGTGACAGGGTCGTGCCAATTGCGGTGAACTTGTCTGCGGTTCAATTCCGTGATGCCAATCTGGTGGACCACCTGCGGGAAACGCTGGAGCGCAATCAAGTTGTTCCTGAGTTAATTGAGGTTGAACTGACCGAAAGTGCCTTGGTCGAAGATGTGGATCAGGCTGTTGATACCCTGCGCAAGCTTAGTAATATCGGGTTGACCATTGCCATTGACGATTTTGGTTCGGGGTATTCGTCCTTTGGCTATCTCACGCGTTTTCCCATTGATTGCTTGAAAATTGATCAGGCATTTGTCAGCAACATCCCCTTTAATCAGGATGATATGACCGTTGCCCGTGCCATTATCGGTATGGCGAAGTCTTGACCTGCAAATCGTGGCTGAAGGTGTGGAAACCAAGGAACAGGCCATGTTCTTGCGAGATCAAGGCTGTGATCTTGCCCAAGGGTATTATTACAGCCGTCCGCTTCCAGTTGCAGAATTTTTGCATCTAATGGTGCAGGGGATTCCGTCGATTGCCCCGTAGCGGATAAGAAAATTCCATAAACATTGGTTTTTCTTTTGGTTATGATGAATGGCTTGTGAATTTGCGCAATATGACGCATGTTTGTCAGCTCCAGTTGCGCTAAACCAAGAACAGAAGGCCAGCCTTTCATGAGCAGTAATCGCGTTTTCCTATATGACAGTACCTTACGTGATGGAGCCCAGACGCAAGGGGTGGACTTTACACCGTCTGACAAGGTTGCCATTGCCAAGGAACTGGACCGTTTGGGGGTGGATTACATTGAAGGTGGTTGGCCCGGAGCCAATGCGACGGATGATGCTTTTTTTGCCGCTCCACCAGAATTGACTGCCTCTAAGCTTGCAGTTTTTGGTATGACGCGCCGCGCAGGGCGAAGCGCGGAGAATGATCCGGGGTTTCAGTCGCTGTTTTCCACTTCGGCGCAGGTAGTGACTCTTGTTGGTAAGGTGTGGGAACAGCAGGTTAAGCTGGCACTTGGGGTCGAACTGACAGAAAACCTACGCATGATCGGCGAAAGCATCAAGTCCGGGACCGAGCGGGTCGCAGAAATGATGTTTGATGCAGAGCACTTTTTTGATGGCTATAAAGCCAACCCTGATTATGCACTTTCCTGTCTGGAGGAAGCTTATCAGGCTGGTGCACGCTGGGTTGTGTTGTGTGATACCAATGGCGGAACTTTGCCATATGAAGTGGCTGACATCGTTGCCGAGGTCTGTAAGCGCATTCCCGGTGAACACGTTGGTATTCACTGCCATAATGATACGGGCAATGCGGTGGCGAATTCCCTGACGGCGGTTATGGCAGGTGCGCGGCAAATTCAGGGTACTTTGAACGGTTTGGGCGAGCGTTGTGGCAATGCCAATTTGGTATCAGTTATCCCGACCCTAATGCTGAAAATGGGCATGACAACCGGGCTTGGCGATGACAGTCTGCGCCATTTGAAAGCCGCATCCAATATGTTGGATGAGCGTTTGAACCGCGCGCCTGATCGTCATGCGCCTTATGTGGGGGCCAGTGCATTCGCACATAAAGGTGGGCTGCATGCGTCCGCTGTGGCGAAAGACCCTTCATGTTATGAACATATCGATCCGGAAACCGTTGGCAATGTTCGGCATGTGGTCGTGTCGGACCAATCGGGACGTTCCAACATTTTGGCGCGGTTGACCAGTGCTGATGTTCCTTTTGACCCCAAAGATCCGCGTATTGCCGATCTGTTGGAGGATGTCAAATCCAAGGAAGCAAATGGCCTAACTTACGATGGTGCCGACGCAAGTTTTGAGCTTTTGGCGCGCCGTCGTTTAGGCGAAGTGCCGGATTTCTTCGAAGTTCATTCATTCCGTGTAATTGATGAACGGCGGTATAATGCCAAGGGCAACCTTGTCCATGTGTCTGAGGCAACAGCCCGGGTCATCGTCAATGAAACGTATTCGATGGAGGCCGGGGAAGGGCATGGACCTGTCAACGCCCTTGATGCTGCACTCAGAAAAGTGTTGGTTCCGGCGTTCCCAGCCCTTGAGCGTCTGGTCTTGGTTGATTATAAGGTGCGCATCATGGCGCCGGAACGTGGAACTGCTGCGGTCACACGAGTAATGATCGAAAGTAAGGACTGTGCAACCGGGCACCGTTGGACGACGGTAGGTGTGTCTGAGGATATTATTGATGCTTCCTTTAATGCGCTGCATGACAGTTTTATATATTTCCTTATGAAAGCAGCGTCTTAGAAAAATGGCAGGAACAGATTCATCGCGCGGAATGTCTGATACCGTGACGACCAAAGTCGCACCCAAAATGCTTTTGGTGCGCCCGCAACTGGCGGAAAATGTCGGTATGGTGGCTCGGGCAATGCTTAATTGCGGGCTATCTGACTTGCGTATTGTTGACCCACGCGAAGACCATTTGGCACCAAAAGCGATTTCGGCGAGTTCAGGTGCTCATGTTGTGCTTGAACAGGCAGACCTGTTTGACAGTACGCGCAAGGCCGTTGCCGACGCCAACTTCGTGCTTGCCACTACGGCTCGACGCCGTGAGCAGGTGAAACCAGTGATGACGCCGCGCCGCGCCGCTGCGGAAGTTCGTGCCCGGATTGACCGTGGTGAAACAGTGGTGATTTTGTTCGGGCAGGAGCGAACCGGGCTGGACAATGATGATGTGTCCATTGCCGATGCCATTTGTGAAGTGCCGCTGAACCCGGCGTATTGCTCGCTGAATCTGGCGCAGGCCGTATTACTGATGGGGTACGAATGGTTTCAGTCCGGTGTGGATGTACCGGATTATGAATTAACTCTGAATGATACGTTTCCAGCAACGCGCGATGAAGTTCTGAACCTTTATGCCCATATGGAACGGGAACTGGAGCTGTGTGGTTTCTTGCGGGTCGAGGAAAAACGCCCGACGATGGTGCGAAACCTGCGCAGCCTTTACAATCGGGCACAGCTGACGGATCAGGACGTTCGGACGCTGCATGGCATGTTGACCGAATTGAGCCATGGGAATATTCGCCGGGCACGGAAACTTGGCATTGATGTTGCTGCATTACGTTCCAGTACGCCGTCCCCGATGCCGCTGTATACGTCTCAGCCTTTGTTCGACAGCACATTTCGGGATACCTTGAATGCGCTGGTTCTGGCTGATGATCGGCAGAGCATCGTGACGGATGATACGGTCCCCATGGAGGCAGTTGATCAGATCTTGGAAGTTGCGTTTGCTGAGGCATCCGAGGCCTTTGGCTGTCGGCGTTTGCCGCAAGAGGGCGGGGACATCAAGCTGCTGTTGACTTGTGCTGATCAGGTGGTGCCTGAACGGGAATTGGGCGGTATTCTTCAAACAATCCGTTTGTTGGCGCGTGCACGTGGATTGGTGCTGACTGAACTTGATGGGGCGGAAAGCTTCGTATCGGATGGTCAGGTTCCCGTTGCCTTCTTATCCATTGCCAAACCTCAAGCCGAACCGCCGGATATGCAGGCGATGATTGCTAAGGGGCGCAAAATATAATTCGGCATAAAACGCCGATTTCTGCGGGTTTCGTCTTGACTTCTGTGCTGTCACGGCTAAATTACCGCACCTGACTTCCGGGAATGTTGGCCGGAGGCGTGTTTGCGCGCCTGTGACCACATCGGTGAAACCGAAATACCGGGACAACAAAAAACAAACTTATGTAAGGACTTAAGATGTCTAAACGTCATTCCAGTAAGTACAAAATTGACCGCCGCCTTGGCGTTAACCTTTGGGGTCGCGCAAAAAGCCCGATCAACAAACGCGAATATGGTCCGGGCCAACACGGTCAACGTCGTCGTAAACCGACCGATTTCGGTACGCAGTTGATGGCGAAACAAAAGCTGAAAGGCTACTACGCAAACATTTCTGAACGTCAGTTCCGTCGCTACTATGCTGAAGCTGACCGTCGTCAAGGTGATACGGGCGAAAACCTGATCGGTATTTTGGAATGCCGTCTGGACGCCATCGTGTACCGCATGAAATTTGTGCCGACCATGTTCGCCTCCCGTCAGGTGATTAACCACGGTCACATCAAAGTGAACGGTAAGCACGTCAACATTCCGTCCTACATGGTGAAACCGGGTGACATTGTGGAAGTTAAAGACTCTTCCAAACAAATGGCTCTGATCCTCGAAGCGATTGAATCCCCGGAACGTGACATCCCGGAATACATGGAAGTGGATCATAAAGGCCTGAAAGGTCAGTTCATCCGCGTTCCGCAACTGTCCGATGTTCCGTACCCGACTTCCATGGAACCGAACCTTGTGGTCGAATTCTACAGCCGTTAATCGGCACCGAATTCCAAACGTATTACAAAAAAGCGCGGATTATTCCGCGCTTTTTTGTTGAGGATTTTGATTTGTATTCACTGCCTAGGCATTGCGTCCTGCGGGGCAATGTAATTCTAAGTTGTTCGGCTGTGCGGTTGTGTTACGCTTTAGGGTGCAAGCCATACTATCTATGTGGGGCATCATGGAAGCGAACAGTTCGAAACTTAACTGCGATGGCAGGCGTTGCGGTGATTTGTCGCAGTTTGCAATTACTATGGCGTTCCAGCCGCAGATTGATGTTGTTGAACGCAGAATTTATGGTTACGAGGCCTTGGTCAGGGGCCTTAATGGGGAAACAGCTGCAACGGTTTTGTCTCGGGTAACTGCCGATACGGTCTATGCATTTGATCAGGCCTGTCGAGTGAAGGCTATTGAACTGGCTGCAAAGTTAGGCATTCGCGAAAATCTCAGCATCAATTTTATGCCAAATGCAGTGTATCATCCCGCCTCTTGTTTACGTAAAACCATTGAATCTGCAAATGCTTTTGGCTTCCCTATTGAGCGTATAACGTTTGAATTTACAGAAGATGAATATGTCGTCGATCGAGATCATATGAAAAGCATTATACAGACGTATCACAAGCAAGGTTTCAAGACGGCCATAGATGATTTTGGTTCAGGGTATGCGGGTTTGGGCCTTTTGGTTGATCTTCAGACCGATATATTAAAAGTCGATCAAACTATAATTCGTGGCATTTCAGTGGGTTGCCCAAGGTGGGCGGTTATGCTTGGCATTATTACCATGGCTGACAAACTGGGTATCGACATCCTGTGTGAGGGGGTTGAGACGATTGAAGAATATGGTGTCTTACGGTCTATGGGGGTGCGCTATATGCAGGGATTTTTGTTTGCAAAGCCGATGATCGAAATGGCTTTGCCTAGGCAGGAAATTTATTGGCCTGAATAAAATTCTGCTAATTAGTTAACCATGCATCTCTTTGACAATTTACTCAACATAGTCGGCGGCCTCCCTCTCGGTTCTTTAATGATGCTGTTAATGGATGCCTGTCATGTGTCGCAGCAATTCTAGTATGGCAGTACGACCCAAACACAAATGCTTTGGGTCATGGTTGCCCCAAGATTAGATTATTACCCCTGAATTAATTGAAGAAATATAGGGCGTAGTGTGGCAACATATCTGTGTCTCTAGTGTCGCAGTTTCAACTGGAGGGGGTGTATGTATCAGATTCGACCTTCCCTATGCCGAACAACCGGACGTGATACCGTCGATAGTATTTTGGATGCGCTGGCAGAAATTGTCCCACGTCCCATGTGGCTGCTGCGCTCTGCTGTATTGCCTGCCTGTGTCGTCGCCGGCATTGGCTTTATCCAAAATCAGTCGTTTGCTTCAGACTGGGGTGAAGCGATCTGGTGGATTTCATTGACTTGGCTGTTGCAGGCCGTTGCCTTTATTCCTTGTGTACTGGCATGGAGCCGGATTGGCTTTTGTTCCGCGGCTGATGCCCCAGCCTTTCGTTTGTCCAGTTATCGAGGCGTGCTGAGGGGGCTCGACTTGATCGCGATTTGTCTGTTGACGGTTTTTGCTCTTGCCGTATCGGTGGACCTTGCCTTAAGGGCGGCAACTGAAACAGGGGAAGCCGTTTTTCCTGCGCGCTGGGTTTTGGTCTTTGCTGCCGCGGTTGTAATAATGCCAACGCTGATACTTGGTGGCATGCGTCTGTTGATAACCTTACCTGCTGCGGCTTTGGGTTGGCATATGTCCTATGCGGATGCGTTGCTATTGACGCGGGAACGGTCAGGCTGGTTGGCTGGAATTGGTGTGGCTTTTGTCTGCATGTTTCCGCTGACATGGCAGGGTGTCGCGGGGCTAAGGGGTGTTGCAGTGGCAAATTTTCCCTCTATCCCTGATGTGGTTTGGCCGTGGGTAAGTTTCTTGTCGACGGTGTTGTTATGTGCGGTTGCCGGGCATGGTCTGGGGCAAGTCTTGCGCCGTTTGCTGGATGGTATTCCAGAAGAAGAAGACGGTGAGACGCAGGATTTAGCCTTGTAATAATCCTGTTTCAATCAAGTAGCGCTGCAATTCGCCAGTTTTGATTGCGGTGCGGAGAGGGAGTCCTGCACCGACGAAGCGGCCCTGAATATATAGCTGCGGCAGCTCGTTTGTTCCATTCAGGTAGGTTAGACCTTCGTGCAAGTCCGGTTCATCACGAAGGTTAAAACTGCAGGCCTTTAATCCCGCCAATGCCAAAAATTGCGCGACAGCCGCCGATGCTCCGTCATGGGGAAACATCGGTGTGCCCTCCATAAACAGAACAATCGGAGAATTTGTTATATCCGCACGAATGCGGACCAAGGCCGGATGTTCGCTCATTTGGGTTTTATGTCCTCGTACCTAACGGATACGTAAGCCTACACGATTTAGAAGGGCTTGTGGTGTGGAATATATGACCAATCCGGTCCAAATAAACGCGAATGTCCACATATGTGACGTGGTGAAGGGTTCATGGAAGACCCACACGGCAATAAAGAATTGCGTGCTTGGCGCGATGTATTGCATCAGGCCAATGGTGGCAAGGCGGACCCGTTGTACCGCAATGCCAAATAAGGATAAGGGGACTGCTGTAATCGGCCCGGCAACAATCAGCATCATATCCCAGTACAGGCCGTTATGACCAAAATGCCCCGTGCCCTGTGTTTCTAGCCATATGAGGTAAGCAATTGCGAATGGGGCCAGAACCATGCTTTCAACCAGTAGGCCGGTGGCACCATCGACAGGAATGGTTTTGCGCAAAAGGCCATAGGTGGCGAAACTGATTGCCAGTGTCAGGGCAATGATAGGGAAGTGCCCCAAGTTCACCACCATAAATGCAACGCCGACAGCTGCGCACGCGACGGCAAGCCACTGCCGTGGTGTCATGGTCTCTTTCAGGAAAAGAAAACCGAACAGAACACTGAATAAGGGGTTGATGAAATACCCCATGCTGCCTTCCAGTGCTTGATTGGAGCTGACGGCATGAATGTAGACGATCCAATTAACGGCGATGATGGTTGCCGTGATAAACAGGATGCGCAGGGATTTCCAATTTTTCAGAACAGCTTTCAGAGCGCCGCTTTTGCGGGTAATCAGCATGACCGCGAACAGGCAAACGACACTCCACGCCACGCGATGTGCTAAGACCTCGAAGGGAATGATATCGCTTAGAAGTTTCAGGTACAGGGGCAGTACGCCCCACATCAGAAAAGCGGACAAACCAATCAGCACCCCGTTCCGTTGATAGGAGTCGGGGTGCTGGTTTGTGGTGGCGGGTGCGGACTGCGTCATGTTATTCCACGATCAAAGGCCGCACACACAAATGTGGGCGGCGGTTTATTCAGCCATAAAGTCTGGGAACCAGGCTTCGTGTGCAGCTTTCAGGTCGGCTACAGGAATAGCCTCTGCACCGTTTACGCGCAAGTCTTTCCCTTTGGTTGATCCCAGTTTTACAGCAGGGACCCCAGCAGCAGCAGCTGCATCCAGAACGGCCTGTGCTTGTTCGGCATCAACGGCGATGACATAGCGCGCCTGATCTTCACCAAACAATTGTGCATGCAGGTCGTTGCCACCGACGCAAATGTCTGCACCGATGCCGGAGGCCATCGCCATTTCTGCCAAGGCAACGATCAAACCACCATCAGAAATATCGTGACAGGATTTAACCGCACCGGAACGGATCTGGTCACGGACAAAGTTACCGTTACCCAATTCGATGGCAAGATCCACTGGTGGCGGTGCGCCTTCTTCACGACCACAGATTTCGGACAGATACAGGGATTGACCAAGCCAAGACCCGATGGCGCCGATCATGATCAGGGTCTGTCCTTCACCAGTGAAGGCAACGCCAACGCTTTGGTTAATGTCCGGCAGTAGGCCAACGCCACCAATGGTCGGGGTGGGCAAGATGCCTACGCCGTTGGTTTCGTTGTACAGGGACACGTTGCCGGATACGACCGGGAAGTTCAGGGCAATACAGGCTTCGCTCATACCCTTACAGGTTTCCACGAACTGCCCCATAATTTCCGGGCGTTCCGGGTTGCCGAAGTTCATGTTGTCCGTGATTGCCAGCGGAGTTGCGCCGACTGCAGTCAGGTTCCGCCATGCTTCTGCTACGCATTGACGACCGCCTTCAATGGCATCGGCAAATACATAACGAGGGGTGCAGTCAGAGGTTGCAGCCAGCCCCTTGGTCGTGCCGTGAACGCGAACCACTGCAGCGTCGCCACCGGGGCGACCACAGGTGTCACCCATCACCATATGGTCATACTGTTCCCAAACCCAACGACGGCTTGCGCCATTCGGGCTGGAAACCAGTTTCTTAAGGGCTTCAGGCCACGGGTGGACGGGAACGTCAGCCGAAATGATTTCCGGTTTCTTCGTGCCGGGAACCCACGGACGGTCATATTCCGGGGCTTCCTCTGCCAGTGGGTCAATGGGCAAATCCGCAACGATCTCACCATGCTGGCGCAAAACCATACGCCCGGTATCTGTCAGGACACCGATGACGGCAAAGTCCAGTTCCCATTTTTCCATGATGGCTTGGGCAATGTGTTCTTTGCCCGGTTCCAACACCATCAACATGCGTTCTTGGCTTTCGGACAGCATGACTTCATAAGCCGTCATGCCTTCTTCGCGCATCGGGACTTTATCAATGTCCAGCTCAACGCCAAGACCGCCCTTGGATGCCATTTCGAAGCTGGAGGAGGTCAAACCTGCGGCCCCCATGTCTTGGATCGCCACGATGGCATCGGTTGCCATCAGTTCCAGACAGGCTTCGATCAACAGTTTTTCCGTGAAGGGGTCGCCAACCTGAACGGTTGGGCGTTTTTCCTCGGAATCTTCGGTGAATTCAGCGGAGGCCATAGTTGCGCCATGAATACCGTCGCGCCCGGTTTTGGAACCGACGTACACCACCGGATTGCCAACGCCAGAGGCTTTGGAATAGAAAATCTTGTCCTGATCGGCGATGCCGACCGTCATGGCATTGACCAGAATATTGCCGTTGTAGGACGGGTGGAATTCCACTTCACCGCCAACGGTGGGAACGCCGACACAGTTGCCGTAACCACCAACCCCAGCGACCACACCGGAAACAAGGTGCTTGGTCTTCGGGTGGTCCGCAGCACCAAAGCGCAATGCATTCAGGTTGGCGACCGGACGTGCGCCCATGGTGAACACGTCACGCAGGATGCCGCCAACACCAGTTGCGGCACCTTGGTAGGGTTCGATATAGGACGGGTGGTTGTGGCTTTCCATTTTGAAAATGGCAGCCTGATTGTCACCGATGTCGATGACGCCCGCATTCTCACCAGGGCCGCAAATCACACATTCAGCTTTGGTCGGCAGGGTTTTGAGCCATTTTTTCGACGATTTATAGGAGCAGTGCTCGCTCCACATGACGGAAAAAATGCCCAATTCGGTCAGATTGGGTTCGCGCCCCATGATCGCCAGAACGCGTTCATATTCTTCAGGAGACAGGCCGTGCTCGGCCACGATTTCAGGAGTAATAGCAGTCATTGCAATTGAGTCCTCAGGCCAGAGCGTTCACAAGGGATTTGAACATCGGCACGCCATCGGTACCGCCCAACAGCGGATCAATCAAGCGCTCCGGGTGCGGCATCATGCCAAGCACATTGCGATTTTCATTCAGAATACCGGCAATGTTGCGTTGAGAACCGTTGATGTTGGCGGCTTCATTGGTGGCGCCGTTTGCATCGCAATACCGGAAGGCAACGCGGTCTTGATCTTCAAGCATGTCCAGTGTTGCCGTGTCGGCAAAATAGTTGCCGTCATGGTGTGCGACGGGAATGTTGATGATTTGATCCTGACTGTATCCTGCGGTGAAGTCAGAGGCAGCAGTGCCGACTTTCAACAGGGTATCTTTACAGATGAATTTCAGGTCGCGGTTGCGCATCAGAACGCCGGGCAGCAATCCGGTTTCCGTCAGGATTTGGAAGCCGTTGCAAATGCCCAGAACGCGGACACCTTTGCTGGCTTGGGCCTTGACGGCGGTCATAATCGGGGAGTGTGCGGCCATAGCACCGGAACGCAAATAGTCGCCGTAGGAGAAACCTCCCGGTACGACAATCAGGTCCAAATCCGGCAGGTCCGTATCACGGTGCCAGATCATGTGTGGGGCTTTGCCCATGGCCTGTTCCAATGCAACGGCAACGTCGCGATCACAGTTGGAACCGGGGAAAACGATGACGGCGGCTTTCACGGTCAGCAGTCCTTGTCGTCAGTCCATACGGCTGGTCGGGCGATTAGCCTTCCAGTTCGATGGAGTAATTCTCAATCACGGTGTTGGCGAGGAGTTGTTTGCACATATCCTCAACGGCGGCTTTGGCCTTGGCTGGGTCGGTTTCAGCCAGATCCAGTTCGATATATTTGCCTTGTCGAACTTCATCGACACCATTGAAGCCAAGGGTAGACAAAGCATGCTCGATAGCTTTGCCTTGCGGATCAAGAACACCGTTTTTCAGGGTGACGTGGACTTTCGCTTTCATTTTCGCTCGGAACTCCCTGCGAGGGGTTGAGAAAAGGGCGGTTAAAAAGGTGCGGCAGTCAGCCGATATGCCGCCGAAGCGCGATTACAATACCATGCTTCGAAAAAACTGGTCAGGGACAATCTGTGGGTACCATTGGGTTATTGAACAGTGATCGGTCCCTGTAAGTCATGTGGTGCGCTTTCGGGCATAATGCCAAGGCGACGGGCAACTTCCTGATAGGCGCGTTCTTCGTTACCTAGATCCATACGGAAACGGTCTTTATCAAGGCGTTCTCCGCTGGAAATGTCCCATAAACGGCAGGTGTCAGGAGAAATCTCATCGATCAGGATGATCTGGACATCGCCGCTTTCATGGTAAATCCGACCGAACTCCAGTTCAATATCCACCAGCCGGATCCCGGCGGTGATAAACAGTCCAGTCAAAAAATCATTGATCCTAAGGGCCATGGACATCATGTCGTCGACGTCCGGCACGGTTGCCCAGCCAAATCCCGTAATGTGTTCTTCGGACACCATGGGATTGTGCAGCTCATCCTTTTTCAGGAAATATTCCACGATGCTGCGTGGCAGCTTGGTGCCGTCCGGGATGCCAAAACGTTTGGCAAAATGGTCCGTTGCCACATTGTGTACGACCACTTGCAATGGGATGACTTCGGCCTCGCGCACCAATTGGTCACGCATGTTAAGGCGGCGCATGAAGTGTGTGGCGATGCCAATGTCGTCCAGCCTGCGCATTAAAAATTCGGAAATCCGATTGTTCAATACGCCCTTGCCGGTAATGGTCCCGGTTTTTTGTCCATAGAAAGACGCCACATCGTCCTTAAACGATTGGACCAGCGTGCCCGGTTCCGGGCCTTGATACAAAGTTTTGGCTTTGCCTTCGTAAATTTTTTTTGGTCGCGCCATTGGGCCCACATGTTCACGCACGGGCCCCAAAAGATAAACGCCCCACACGGCGGATACGCTATGCGGGTGATGGGCAGTCTAAACTCTGGCGACCTATGCGGCAGATATGATTGATTGCCGCATCGTATAGCAGTGTCTCAACATGCGGTCCAGTACTCTTATTGAGTTATGAAGTATCGAATGCTGATTTTTTGTTTTTTCGTTGTCTGTGGTTGTCGGCGCGGCAAGAGTAACTATATCTATGTATATAGACCCTAGTGACGCGGAGAATTGCCATGCGGACATCTTTTATAGACTTTGAACGCGGACAAGAACTCTTCTACTCAGTGCGCCAAGAGCTTGTGTTCAAGACATTTGAAAAACGTAACCATCTGTTTGCTGAGTGGATGGCTACACAGCTTGGTAAAACGGGTAAGGCTCGTGCGAGTTACGTCCGCGGCTTTATCGACTACGCCTTTGGTGATAGGTCGTATGACGGTCTGTTGACCAAAGCCCTTGATGATGTTGCCCGTGCAGGTTTGGATATTTCCAGGGCTGACCTTGAAGAAAAATTATATGAAATCGAAGGCCAAGCCTGCCGCACATTGATGGATCATTTGCAGGCTGTGCCAGCTGCCCCGCGGGTGCGGCGTCCTTCGCAGAAGGTTGCAGATATTCTTGCCCATGCCAGTCATAAAACGGCGGATGGTCTGCATGCGATAGATGATGCACTGCAACGGGCGAAGGCTGAGTTGACTTCGGAACGGACTTTGCAGTTCAGTGATGTGTTCCTCAGCTACCTGCCGAGGTAAACGGCGCAATCTTTAAGTTTCCCGTCTCCACGGGTCCAGAACTGGCCTCACCCTATATGGGTGGGGCCTTTTACGGTTATATTTATTGACGTGAAGCCACAGCAATTCTATGTGAAGCTATTGTCAACGCATGAATTCTCATGCGGTGTTGTTCTATGGAAGACCGTATTTAGCATGAAGCCTATCGAATATATTGACCGGGCGACCGGGCGTATTGAACAAGAAGTCGTGCCGGGTGAACGTTGGTTACGCTGGTTGTACCATACTGCGACCGGGAAGGCGGCTCTGTCTTCTGTGGTTAAACGTCGTTTCTTGTCTCGTTGGTATGGTCGTAAAATGGATGCGTCGGCGTCCTGCCGCAAAATTCCCGAATTTGTCCGGGATTTGTCCATCGATATGAACGAAGCTTCGGCACCTATTGAATCCTTTGCGTCTTTTAATGACTTTTTTATTCGCACGTTAAAGCCAACAGCCCGGCCTGTTGACCCTTCACCGCAGGCAGTTGTATCGCCCGCCGATGGTAAAGCCCTTGCGTTTGAGAACCTGTCCGGCTTTGAAACGTTCTTTGTCAAAGGTCAGCGTTTTTTGCTGAATAGCTTTTTACAGGATGAAGCCCTTGCGCAACGTTATGCTGACGGGACGCTGATGATCGTTCGTTTGGCTCCGGCGGATTACCACCGTTTCCATTTTCCTGCGGATGGTGTGATTTCGGCTTCCAAACCGATCAAGGGAGCTTACAAATCCGTTTCGCCGATTGCCGTTCGTCATGCTCTTGGTGTCTATTGGCAGAACAAACGGGAATATAGCGTCCTGAAAACCGAGGCAGCAGGCGATATCCTGATTTGTGAGGTCGGGGCGACCATGGTTGGGACAATTGTCCAAACCTATGAGGACGAAACTTCGGTCCATAAGGGGCAGGAAAAGGGCTATTTCAAGTTCGGTGGGTCCACCGTCATTTTGTTGTTTGAGAAAGGCCAGGTAAAAGTCGATGCGGATATTCTTGAAAATACCCGGAACGGTTATGAGACCTCGGTCAAAATGGGCACACGAATAGCGCAATGCCTTGATTGATGAAAAAAACCGCCTGAATTCGAGGCGGTTTTTTTGTGGATGCTGGGTAAAGCGTGGACCTCAGGCGTTTAATTTTTTCGGTGCCCCAATCTTCAGGATATTTTCGGTCAGTTTATGCGCAACCGGAGCAAAGAAAAATGCAATGACTGCAGCAGCAGGCCATGCAACGCCGAACGCATACATCCAGCGATCTAAAAATTCTGGGATAGTGCCCAGATTCACAAATGTCACCCAGCACGACATCAACAGCGACATGGTAAAGGATAAAATCATTGTAAAAACAATGCGGTGAGTCATTCCATGTATCCAGATAAATTTAAACTGAGTGGACTTTACATAATTCCAAATTTGTTATCTATTGTTTAATTCATAATGATAAATTGCATAAATGGAATTTAATCATGCTGGATGACATTGCTTTGTTCGTGCGCGTTGTTGCAAGCGGGGGCTTGAATAAGGCGGCTGATCAGCTTGGTTTGCCCCCTGCCACCGTAACCCGGCGTTTGCAGCGGTTGGAACGGCAGATCGGCAGCAAATTATTGCATCGCTCCACACGTCGTTTTGATCTGACAGCCGATGGTCAGAAGCTGATGGATGAGTGTGCCTTCCTTGTTGATAGTCTGGTCGAGCGGGCGGAGGATTTGCGGCAATCCCGACAAACACTATCTGGGGCAATTCGGGTTATGGCTCCGGTAAGTATGACCATTGGGGTTTTGCAGGGAATTTGGACAGGATTTCTTGATGCCTATCCAGATGTGACGATTGAGTTTGTCTTGAATAATTCGGTTGAGGATTTTCACGCATCAAAAGCCGATTTTGCAATCAGGGCTGGTTCCGTGACGGATGAGGGTGTGCAGAGCCAGAAAATTGGTCAGGTCAGAACGGTTTTGGCGGCGTCCCCTGATTATGTCCGGCGTATGGGGGCTCCAGCACATCCAGATGATCTGGTGAATCATCAGTTTATTGTTGGGTTTGCGCTACAGCACTGGCGGTTGTTCAATTCTGAAACGCAGCAGCGCACGGTGTTTCAAATCAATAATCCCCGTGTTGTCGTGAATGAATTCAGTTTGGTAAGGCGGTTCTGTCTTGATGGTTTTGGTCTCGCACTGTTTCCAATTACTGAATTGCGGGATGTATTGGAAACAGGTGCCTTACAGCGTGTTTTGCCGGAATGGCAGGGGGTGACGCGCGATATCCATTTGGCATGGGGTCGGGATGTCATCCCCACGGTTCGCGCCAGACGTCTGATGGAGCATATTCGCACCGAGGTTCAGAATATTCCCGTTCTGCAAGGACAGATGGCGTAGCCAGAAGATCTATGGACCAGAATGTCTAAGGCTTGAGCACAAGCAAAACCCCGCCGTAAGGCGGGGTTTATGGCAGTATCGATGTGGTTTTCTAATGGCCTTAGCCGAATACGCGGGCGAAAATTGTATCCACGTTTTTCGTGTGATAGGTCATATCGAAAATTGCTTCCAGATCAGCTTCCGAAATTTTCCCGGCGACGTCTTCGTCTGCCTTCAGGAAATCAAGGAAATTGCCTTCGCCAGCCCAGACGCGCATGGCATTACGCTGCACAATCCGATATGCGCTTTCGCGGCTGACACCGTTTTGGGTCAGGGTTAGCAATACGCGTTGCGAGAACACCAAACCGCCCAGTTGGTTCAGGTTCTTTTCACAGGCTTCAGGATAGATCACCAATTTTTCGATGACACTGATCAGGCGAGCCAAAGCAAAGTCCAGCGTAACTGTTGCGTCAGGCGCGATCATGCGCTCAACAGAGGAATGGGAAATATCCCGTTCGTGCCACAAAGCAACGTTTTCCATCGCTGGAAGTGCATAACCGCGAACCAAACGGGCAAGGCCGGTCAGGTTTTCGGTCAAGACCGGATTGCGTTTGTGCGGCATGGCGGAGGAGCCTTTTTGCCCCGGAGAGAAATATTCCTCAGCCTCACGAACTTCGGTGCGTTGCAAATGGCGAATTTCCGTTGCCACACGTTCGACCGAGCTTGCAATCACGCCAAGGGTGGCGAAGTAATGGGCGTGGCGGTCCCGCGGAATGACTTGGGTGGACAGGGGCTCTGACTTCAGGCCCAATTGAGCAGCAACATGGTCTTCGACACTGGGGTCGATGTTGGCAAAGGTGCCAACCGCACCGGAAATTGCACAGGTGGCAATATCTTCGCGTGCGGCCAAAAGGCGATCTTTGTTACGTTTGAACTCAGCATAGAAACCTGCAAATTTCAGGCCCATGGTTACCGGTTCGGCGTGAATGCCGTGGCTGCGGCCCATGCAGACGATGTCTTTGGTTTCTTTTGCCCGGCGTTCCAAGGCGGACAGCAACTTGTCCATGTCGTCCAACAGGATGTCCGTGGCTTGGGTCAATTGAACCGCAAGACAGGTATCCAACACATCGGATGATGTCATGCCCTGATGAACAAAGCGGGAGTCTTCGCCAATGTGGTCTGCCAATTCTGTTAAGAAGGCAATGACGTCGTGTTTGACTTCGGCTTCGATTTCGTCAATGCGGGCGACACGTTCGGCGGTGTAGGGTAGGTTGCCTTTTTCCCAAACCGATTTGGCGGCACTTTCCGGGATTACGCCAAGTTTGGCTTGGGCATCACAGGCGTGAGCCTCAATTTCGTACCAAATGCAGAAACGATTTTCCGGTTGCCAGATGGCGGTCATTGCGGGACGTGAATAACGCGGGATCACGGCAGGCTCCTTCCCTGTGATGTTAGCTTTGAGGCGAAAATCCGGTCCTTGACCGCAGATGTCAAGCTTTAAGCGTGCATTCATGATGCTTGAGCAGTAGCCGACGGACGGAACTCATCGTATGATAGGGCCATGATGAGCACAGATCAGACATACTTTACAGACATTATCCTTGTTTGCGATCCGGTATTGTATCCGGCGCTGGCAAAAACCATGCTTATGGGCCATCCACTGACGACGCCCAAGAGCTTGACCCTTGCCAAGCCGATTGTTGCGATTCATCCGGTCCATACTCAGGAAGATTTGATTGCCTGTTGTCGTGGGGTGGACTTGTCTTCTGCACGGCTTCTAACTTGTGGAACTGATGTTATTGTTCCGGCAGAGGTTTTGGGCAGGCTGCCGCATCCCGGATACAATATTCATCCCGGTCTGCCGTCTTATCCGGGGCGTTATCCCTCGGTATTTGCAATTTACGACGGTGCGCAGGAGTTTGGGACTACGGTCCACGAATTGGCCCCACAAGTCGATAGCGGCCCGATTGTCGCGATTGATCGTTTTCCCATGCCGGAAAACCCGGAGCGGGCGATCCTTGAGGCCATGAGTTTTCAGTCGGTTCTGAATGTTGTGATGGCTTTGACCCCGGCGTTCTTATCGGCAGAAGGGCTTCCACATCTGGACTTGCCTTGGCAGGGTGTTGCAAAACGGCAGTCTGATTTTGATGTGCTGTGTTGTTTGCCTCCGAATGTGGATGAAGGTGAATTCCTTCGCCGTCTTCGTGCCGTGGGCGAGGGGCCTAATCATGCATTGGAAATGACTGTGTTCGGTCATCGCTTTGTTTTGGACAACCGCCGCGAAACGGACGTGTTGCGAGCAGGGCAAAAAATCATAGACAATTCACCAGAATAAGGTATGCCGAGGGTGCAAATGTGGTCCGTAACCATCGCGGAGATGAATAGCTCCGACGGTGTTCGCCGCGTTGGGGATCGTGACGGGGGACAAATTGGCAGAAGCTGAAAAACAGGGCGGAACGGGACAGGCTGTCGGCAGTTTGCTGGTGGCACTGGGCGTTGCCATGTGGCTTCCGGTTCTGGTTGATTTGGCTCATGAAGGCACGGAATGGGCGGCTTTCATGCTGTCCTCCGCATTGACGATCTTTTTTGGCATGATGCTGATTACCAGTAGCTGGAATACGAATTTCGGGTCATCACCATTGCGTCGGGCCTACTTTGTAACGGTTGGGGCGTGGGTGTTTTTGTGCGCTTTTGCCATGCTTCCGCTTTGGTTCAGCAGCCTTAACCTGACCTTGGCTGATGCTGCCTTTGAAACCGTATCTGGGTTGACGGCAACCGGGGCGACCGCTTTGTATGGGTTGGACCATATGCCGGCGGCGGTTTTGTTTTGGCGTGCCTTGCTGCAGTGGATGGGCGGGATTGGGATCATCGTGATGGCTATTGCCATTTTGCCTATGTTCCGTGTTGGCGGTATGCAGATGTTCCAGTTGGAGAGTTCGGAGCAGTCCCAAGATAAGGTGTCCCCGCGTGTGCGGAGTATGGCAATCCGTATTGCGTGGGTTTACGTGCTGTTGACCGCTATGTGCATGCTGACGTATTGGGCCTTGGGGATGACGAAGTTCGAGGCCATTTCCCATGCTTTTACAACGATTTCCACGGGCGGCTATTCCACATCAGACAGGTCAATCGGTTTCTTTAACAGCGCAAGCATAGAATGGGCTTCCATCGTATTCATGCTGGCCGGGGCCACGCCGTTCATTTTGTTTGTGATGCTGATGAACGGTAAGGGGCTTAAGGTTCTGACCAGCAACCCTCAGGTCAGACGGATGATGACCATTGCGCTGACCGCAGCGGTGATTGTCACGGCATGGCTGATTATAGCCAATGATTACGATGCGATTCCTGCGTTTCGCCACGCTTTGTTCAATCTGGTTTCCGTTATGACAACCACGGGGTATGCGTCCTCGGACTATGGGTTGTGGGGACCACCTGCCGTTGCCATATTCTTTTTTATGATTTTTGTCGGTGGTTGCGCCGGATCGACGTCTGGCGGATTGAAAATGTTCCGCTTTGAAATCCTGTGGCAGGATATTCGTAAGGAATGTCGGCGTCTGGTTTACCCCAATGGGGTTTTCCCCGATAAAATCACAGGCCGTCCTGCCAGAGACTCTTTGGTTCGTGACGTGCAGGTGTTTGTGCTGTGCTATGTTTTCAGTTATGCGGTTTTGGTATTGATTTTGGCCTTTTACGGGCTGGATTTTATGACCGCACTGTCCGGTGCAGCCGCGGCGGTTGCCAATGTCGGTCCGGGGCTGGGCGAGACCATTGGACCTGCCGGAAATTATTCAAGCCTCCCCGATGGGGCCAAATGGGCCATGGGCGTCGGGATGATTTTGGGGCGTTTGGAATTCGAAACGGTCTTTGTCATGATGACCTCACACTTTTGGCGAGACTGAGCAGGCTCGCCCTGATATTTGGAGTACCCCTTATGAAAGCCATGATTGTTCCGGTAACGGCGTTCGGTCAGAATTGCACGTTGCTTTGGTGCGAAAAGACTATGGACGGTATTGTCATTGATCCGGGTGGCGATATCGAACAGATCATTGATGCGGCAGCCAAACAGAAAGTCAATATTGTTAAAATCTTGCTGACCCATGGTCATATCGATCATGCTGGTGGTGCAGGCGCACTGAAAGCACATTTTGATGTGGACGTTGTCGGTCCTCACGAAGGTGATGCTTTCCTGTTGGCAAAACTGCCGGATATGGCACAAAATTACGGTTTCCCGGCTTGCGACGCTTTGACCCCTGATTTGTGGTTGAAAGACGGCGATACGGTAGATTTCGGTGAAGAAACTCTTCAGGTTCTGCATTGTCCCGGTCACTCTCCGGGCCACGTTGTCTTCTTCCACGAAGGTGAGGGAATTGCTTTCGTCGGCGATGTTCTGTTTAAGGGGTCTATCGGTCGTACGGATCTGCCCGGCGGAAATATGAAGGATCTGATTGCTTCGATCCGCAAGAAATTGTGGGCACTTGGCAATGATGTCGGGTTTGTCCCCGGTCATGGACCTATGTCCACGTTTGCCGAAGAGCGGGAAAGTAATCCGTTTGTCGGCGATAGCCGCGCCTGATTTTGACGGCAGAGCCTGCGCTAGATCAGCTTTTTCTGGCGCAGGCTGATATATCGGCCCGGTGATACGATGACATGATCGTGCAGGATTATGTCAACGGTTTGCAGGGCCATTTTCATTTGCAACGTGGTATCAACATCGGCTCTGGATGGGGTCGGGTCGCCGGATGGGTGATTGTGGACCATAATGACCGAATGAGCATGGAGTTCCAGCGCGCGTCGCACCACTTCACGCGTATATACTGGTGTATGGTTTATTGTGCCGCGTTGCATGGCCTCGTCGGTGATCAGTCGTTTTTTCGTATCCAGATACAGAACACGAAATTCTTCCACATCTGATCGTGATTGCACCGCGAGACAATAGTCCATCAAGGTATCCCACGCCGCCAGTACAGGTTGATCCTGTACTTTGCTTTTCAGCATGCGTACTGCTGCGCCTTCCACCGTTTTCAGGGCGGCAACTGTTGTGTCTTTAACGCCCGGAAACGCCATCAAATCTTCGGTTCGGGCGGTAATGACACCAGCGAAGTCCCCGAAATGTGCCAGCAAATCCTTGGCGAGTGGTTTGACATCCCTGCGGGGGATTGCCAGCATTAACAGTAATTCCAGAAGCTCATAATCCGCAAAGTGGGCCGCACCGTGGTCAAGAAGCTTTTGCCGAAGACGTTGGCGGTGGCCCGTGTAATGGGGCTGCTCTGTCTTGGCCTTATGCTGTGAAGGGACGGAGGTTGCGGCGTCACCAAACGGCAGGCTGGCGTCAACACTCGTCGCCGACCACGAAGTCGTTTCCGTCTGTTTCGTGGTCGACAAGGATATATCATCCAAGCCAGATGGGTCACGGGAAGGGGTGTCGCCGGACATAACGCACCTCTGAACTGGTGGGGTTATTTCGCCACATACGGAGGAAGTGTGTAACCTTTCGGTGACAGCGTAAAGATATCGCAGCCGTCAGCGGTCACGCCAAGGCTGTGCTCAAATTGTGCTGACAGCTTTTTGTCTTTGGTGACGGCGGTCCAGCCATCTGCAAGGATTTTGGTTTCCGGGCGTCCGGCATTGATCATGGGTTCGATGGTGAAGAACATGCCTTCCTCCAGAACCAAGCCCTTACCGCGCTGACCATAGTGCATGACGTTGGGTTCAGCATGGAAGGTTTGCCCCAAGCCGTGACCGCAGAAATCACGAACGACGGAGAACCGCTGCCCTTCGGCATATTCCTGAATAACCGCACCAATATCGCCAAGGGTGGTGCCGGGGCGGACGATGTCGATGGCTTTCATCAGGCAGTCGTAAGTAACCTGAACAAGTCGTTTGGCAAGTACACTTGGTTTGCCGACCATAAACATGCGGCTGGTGTCGCCATACCAACCATCCAGAATAGGGGTGACATCAATATTCAAAATATCCCCATCTCTGAGGATCTTGTCGCCCGGGATGCCGTGGCAAACCACATGGTTAATGGATGTGCAGCAAGACCGGGTATAGCCACGATAGCCCAGCGGGGCGTTAATGCCGCCGCGGGCGGTGACGAATTCCACGACCAGATCGTCGATCTTTTGGGTCGTGATGCCCGGTTCAATAAAGTCCGTGATGTAATCCAATGTCTCGGCAGCCAATTGCCCCGCCTTGTGCATGGATTTGAAGTCTTCGGCGGTATGGATGGTGACGGGTGCGGACTTGGACATGGAAACGGTAACCTTTCATTCAAACTTGAACGTTACCTATACCTCCATGGGCAGGGGTTGGTCCAGTACAATGCCATCGGTTGTGATCGCGCAGGTGTAGCACAGCGCTTCTACTCCGCGTTTTTGTGCACGTTGAAATGCGGTGACATAGTTTGGATCAACGTCAGCGGCAAAAGAGAAGCGATCACAGTCCATGCGTTGTACCAGATACAGCATGACGGCTCGGTCTCCGGCTTCTGCAGCGTCGCCTAATTCTTCAAGGTGTTTGGCGCCACGAACCGTCACGGCATCGGGAAATTCAGCCAGACCGGGCTGCCGGAGAAGATGAACATTTTTGATTTCAACCAGACAACGCGGGCGATCCGGTGCCGTGAGCTGAATATCAATGCGGGAATTTTTTCCGTATTTGACTTCGCGTTTGATGTCTGCGTAACCGGAAAGCTCCGGGATTTGTCCATTGGCAATGGCTTCCGCTGCGATGGCATTGGGGTGAGAGGTGTTGATGCCAACCAACTGTCCATCAATTTCTACCAGTTCCCAAGTGTATTGCAGTTTGCGTTTTGGATTGTTGGCAGGGGACAGCCAGACGGGCAATCCTTCATCCTTTAACCCGGTCATCGCGCCGGAATTGGCAACGTGTGCTGTGACAATTGTGCCATCAGCCAAGGTTACGTCAGCCATAAAGCGTTTGTACCGTTTTATTAAGGTGCCGGGGATTAGCTGGGTCGGAAATTGCATTGTATGCGGGGCCTATTTCAAAATGGATGGGCTTCAAGTCGATTGCGACCATTCTCTTTCGCCAAGTACAGGGCTTTGTCGGCGGCTCTGGTAATTGTGCTCAGATCAGTGTTCAGATCGGGAGTGCAACTGACGAGCCCAATGCTAACCGTAAAATAATAGACTTGCCCATCGATATGATGCGGTTGGTTCGAAAAACTGTTGCAAATTCTTTGTCCGAGCGCCTCTGCGTGTTGACCATCGACGGCATTTAGGATCAGGACGAATTCTTCCCCACCAATGCGGGCGAAAATGTCCGTGCCACGAATGGATTTGCTTACACAGGTGACGAAGCTTTTTAGTACCTTGTCACCCCAACCGTGGCCATGTGCATCATTGATGGATTTGAAATGGTCAAGATCAAGCATCATCAGGCTGATGGGGTATTGCCGTTCCTTGGCTTGCTCCAATAAAGGCACTGCTGCGTCAAAGAAAGCGCGGCGGTTCATGATCCCGGTTAAGGGGTCTTGGGAAGCTTGTTCCGCCAGTTGCTGATTGACCTTGATCAGTTCCTCTGTGCGCTGTGTCACCATGTCTTCGAGGTAGATTTTGTGCTGGAGCAGTTTTTCTTCGGCTTGTTGTTGCCGATGTTGAACCCAGTGCAAGCGATCAAGAAGATTATTCAAAAGGGCAGTCATATGCCCAAGTTCTGTAGAGGCATGTAGTCGATTTGTTTGCAGTTTTCCCTGTGGGTTCGCCGGGTCAATTTCTGATATCTGTCGTGCGACACTAACCAATGGCTTGGTTAGTGTGTAATAGAAAAGGGCAAGCAAACACCCGCTGAGAACGATGTTTCGAATTAGGCTGGCGATGATGGTACGAAAAGAACGATTCAAAAAATCCCGTGCCACGTGGTAGCTGTTTAAATAGACCTTGATGCAGCCGATGTCCTCTTGCAGTCCGGGGTAATAGAGCTGAACCGTGACAGGTTTGTCTGTTTCAAACAGTACGTTTGCAATTTTGCTTAAGCTGCCCGTGGCAGGTGGGTGAGTGTGGCTGCTGAGTACGTCTTTCAGGTCATCAATGATTTCGACTTTGCGGAATTGTTCGTATTCCGAAAGCCCTTTGGTGACGGTCTCTGCTAAGGATGGATCAATGTTAAACACGGCCTGTGCCGCCTGATATTGCATGGCCTTTGCCACGCTGTGCGCATTTGCGCGGGCTGCGGCCTGTTCATCCAGCAGATCGAGCACAATGGTAACTGCGCTTAGGGCTAACCCAAGGAATAACGCCAAAGACAACGTATAGACCGTTTGCCGAAACCAGATTTGTTGTTTCAGCTTAGGTGGAGGCAGGACGTTGAAGACGGGCGGCGTAGGCATTGGTTTATCTCAGCCCGAAAAAATCATTATAGATTTTGCGATAGCGCAGCTTGGAGTCTTCATCCAGAAAATCTTCATAATAACTGCGGAATTCCGGTTTTTGGACCGCTGTGTCCAGTAGCGCATTGATTTGGTTGATAACGTTCTTTCCCCATGGGGTCTTTGCACAGCCGATATACCCCACGGTGTAGTCCGTGATTTCAGCAATCGGCAGTATGGCTATGTCATCGGCAAGTCCAATGGCGCGCCCGTGGAATTGGGCCTCGACCGGCTGTGCGAACATGGCGTCAATATGCCTTTTATGTAGCATGGACAACAGGCCCTTTGGCCCTTCTTTACCTAGTCGTTCAATCAGGATTGGTTCATCCTTGTATTTTACCAGAAGGGCGTCAATTGGCTTGGTATAGGACCGCCCGTTGGAATAGCCAATGCGATAGTCATGGGATTGGATCAGGCGTTCAACTTCGACTTTGCCCTCCGCATTTATGAACGGCTTAATCCGTTCTCGGTCACTTTTGCGAATAATCAGGCTATTGGGCAATAACAGGCGGGCAGGCTTGGTAAATTCGACGAACTGTTCACGTTCCGGGTTTTTGAGCAAGGTGACAGAGCATATGTTCATGCCCTTTTTCATGTCGCGCAAGGTGCGTTTAAATGGCGCGACCAATATTTTGTGGTCGTAGTCCGTTAGTTCGGAGATCAGGAAGTATTCAATATGGTCGGAGTAGCCTTTCCCTGCATTTGGGCCATTCACAATGCTAAGCGGCGGGAATTCGGGCTTGTACCACGTTATGATCGGCTTGTCGGTTGCATGAGCGGGTAATGCATGTGAGACAAGAAATAGTGCTGCCAGTGTTTTAAATATAGTTTTCATGAATGACCTCTTGTCCTTGCTATCCGCCAAGTATTTTTCGTCTAAAAGAATTACATATTATAATATGCTGCGTCAGGTAAGTCGGTATTTAAGTGGCGAATTATGCAAACTCGTCACCCTGCTGCAGATGACGGTGGTGATAGTGGATGGCACTTATAAATTGGTGGCAGGTTTCCAGCCGGTCATGGTAACAAAATCAAAAGTGGCGAGGCATCGCCCATCCGCCTTGGTAAAAAGACTTTGATAAAATTCCAGCATTTTAAATAGCGTGGATTTTTTTAAGGGAGTTTTGCGGCGGGTAAGCATGGCGTTGGTTTCACCCATTGCCCGCAAGTCCTGCATCAGTTTGAT